>Ga0256843_1001160_pt1 | contig 21311 bp, 18 predicted proteins | sample AlvinellametaG_FD_191572 | JGI IMG/M metagenome (GOLD analysis project Ga0256843, IMG submission 191572) | Pompeii worm associated microbial communities from hydrothermal vent at the East Pacific Rise, Pacific Ocean - Alvinella | ecosystem: Host-associated > Annelida > Integument > Unclassified ... | reverse complement strand
ATAGCTTACTTTTTAAATCTGCTACTACAACAAAAGAAGATATAGAAATAGCTGAAGATTTAAAAGAAATAACATGAATTCATAATTTTGAAGATTTTGCAATGCCTATGTTTAACGCAAAATCAGATTTATGAGATATGCCTGCTAAAGAAATAGTAAAATATGACTACAAAGAATTTGAAGTAAACTGAATAAAAGCATGAATAGGTACACTTGAAACAACAAATCCATGATATTCATTATGAAGAAAAGATGAGATACTTAAAGCTATGCAAGAAATAAAAGAAGAATCAAATCTAGATTTTATTTTATTATCAGTTGTTGATATTATTTGAGAAAAAAATACTTCATTTGTACTTGACTGAAAAGATACTGAAATAGTAGAAAAAGTATTTAATACTAAAGTAGAAAATAATCTTGCTAACTTAAAAAGAAGATTGTCAAGAAAAAAACAAATAGTACCAGAATTAACTGCTTATTTTAGTTAAATAATAAAAACATTTGCTATTATTATTTAATAGTTATAATAGAAGCGAGAAAATAAGTTAATATCATTTTTAATCTTTGTGCTAGGTCTAATTGGTCATAATACAAGTAAAAAAATAAAACGCTTCTCATATTTTTATATTTTTATGTTTACATTATGGAAACTAATAAATTATTCATTGGTGGGTTATCTTGGGATTTAGATTGGCAAGAAGTTAAAGATGCTTTTAAAGAATACGGAGAAGTTACTTTCGTTAAAGTTATCAAAGATAGAGAAACTGGTAGATCAAAAGGTTTTGGATTCGTTGAATTTACAAACGTTGAAGATGCTGTAGCTGCTAAAGATGCTATGGATGGAGCTGAATTAGATGGTAGAAATATCAAAGTTGATTTTGCTGAAGAAAAAAAAGACGCATAATTAAATAAAAAAAGACTAGATTAAATCTAGTCTTTTTTTATTTAAAAAACATTTGCTAATTTTAAAATAAAGGACTATACTAGTATTACATTTCTTACTTTTCTAACTAATATAATATGAAATATCCAGATTTTTTTAACAATGTAGAAACAATAAAAGTATATGATAATTTAAGTCAATTTTTATGAGTGAATGATGACTGAATAATTGAATTATCATATTTAGATATAGTAAAAGCTGCTGGTCATAGCTGTGGAACAGTTGCATGAGCATATTTAGTAGGATTAGAATGATTAAAAGCACTATATAAAGAAGAATTACCTAAAAGATGAGATATTAAAGTAGAGCTAAAAAAGACACCTCTTGAAGATAATGCATGAGTAGTATGATCAGTATTATCAATCATTACATGAGCAACTATTGATTTTGGTTTTGGATGAATTCCAGGAGGGAAATATAATAGAAGAGATTTATTATTCTTTTGATCTGATATAGAGTGAGATGTTTGTTTAACAAGATTAGATACAAATGAAAAAGTAAATATTACTTATACTCCTTGAAAAATTGTAAAACCTATGGAAATACTTAAAAGTGCTATAATACCAGGTGCTACTCAAGAAGATAAAGATTCATTCCCTACTAGATTTCAAGAAATGGTAAAAACTGTTTTAAACAATGCTGATAAAGTTATAGAAATTAAATAAAAAAGACTAGATTAAATCTAGTCTTTTTTATTATCTAATTAAATTGCTTGACATTTGTTTATTATAAATTATAGTATGACACAATATTATTAACATTTGTCAATAATGATTATAAAAATATCTATATTTATAGGAATATTAGTATTCCCTCTTACTGTTTTTTGAATAACGTTCGATTCGAATATATCAAAAATTTCAATAAAAAATAATTATATAAATTTTAATAGCTATATAAGTCCTAGTGAAATAGATTATATACTAGAAAAAAATAATATAAAAAATGACTCATATGAAAGTCATATAAATAATCAAAATATCATAAAAGAGTATTATAAAAATAATATTCACATAAAAGGCTGTAAACTAAATATATTTAAAATAATAGATAAAGAAGAATATATAAAAAATATTCATGAAAAATGATTTAGAATAGATATGAAATATTTATGTAAAGAAAATATAAATAATCTATCCTTACAAATAAATACTTTCAAAGATTTTTCTAATCAAAAATATTCTATTTCATTATATAACCTTAATAAATCAAACAATAAAATACTTTTTAAGGTATTAACACAAAATAATAATTCATTAAATATATATAATCTAAATAAGTTAGAAAATCAAAAAACTAAAGATTCTGATTGCGATGGATTAAACGATGAAGAAGAAAAAATATACTGAACTGATATATTAAAACAAGATACAGATTGAGATAATTATAGTGATTATGAAGAAGTTAAAGCTTCTCTTGAACCTCTGAATAAAATATTATGACCATGACAAACATATAGAGATAAACTTCCAACTATAAAATGTATAATTAAAGAAGAAAAAGTAAAAGAACAGACTTTTATTCAAAAAATAATTTCAAAAATTTTAAATTTCTTAAAAAGATAATATGAAAAAAATAATTTCATCTATAATAATATTAGTATTAATATTTAATAATTTAGTTTTATCAACTTATGCAGTAGATACAAACTGAGAAGCTTCACCATGGACTATTCAAAAAGCTGAACATTTAGCAAAAAAAGCATTATTTTGAGCTTCAAAAAATAAAGTATTAGAATTATATAATGCTGGTAGTGCTGACGCTGCAGTAAATATATTATTCCCTTCTATTAATTGACCTGATAGAACAGCATATAATACAAAAATGTCTTGATTGTTAAATACTGACTGGTTAATAGAAGATTATAATCTAGATATGAGAGAATATTATGCTTTTAAAAAATTAGAAGATCCATATGAAGCAAAAGCAAAATTATTCTGAATATTTGAAGATACTTTTTCTGTTGATACTATTAGAGATAGAATAAATTATTGAGATATTGAAAATACTCATGATTTATTGTATTCTCATACATTATGAAATTATAAAGAAATGATAAAAAGAAATCTTTATAATAATTGAAACCCTTGAGATTATTCTCTATGAGAATATCTTGATTTATTTAATCAAACAAGACCAGAATATCCTAATGAAAATTATTCTAGAGAAATACTACAATTATTTCTAATGCTTGAATATAAACCTACAGAATCTGAAGATTTATGAAGTCAAAGAAATTATACAGAAGAAGATGTAAATGCTCTAGCTAAAATACTTTTTTGATTTGAATCAGATGAAAATACACATCAAGTAACATATAATACACTAGCAAATACAAATACTGAAATAGAATTTTTAAGCTGATCACTTAAAACATGAGATAGCTTCCCTTTTTATAATTCATGATCTGGAATTATTGATATTCAAGCAATGAAAACATCAATTTGATGAAATAACTGATTACCAGACAATATAATTGACTATATTTTTTCTAAAAGAGAAGATTCTATTGCTATTTTTCTAGCAGATAAATTATATAGATTTTATGTAGCTGAAAACCCTACAAGAGAAGAATTAGATTTGATTACTAATAAAATAATTGAAAATAATTTTGAAATATATCCAACTGTAAAATGGTTATTAGCAAATGATATGATGTATAGTGATAAATCTATGAATTCCATTATATATAAAAACCCATTAGAATTAGCTATTTGAACAGCAAAAATATTATGATTAAATAGTGATATATTGGATTTTAGATATATGTTAACAAATTTAGGATGGACTCCATATGATCCAGGTAAAATATTTTGAAGAGATTGATATGATGATAATTCTGTATTTTTTACTCCTTATATTTCAAATAAATGGACAAGTGAAAGTTCTAAATTAGCTACATTATTAATTGATAATAATTTAGATTTTATTCAAAATAGAGATACTGCTGATAATATAATTAATGAATTAGAAGATAAATTATTTTTATGAAAAACATTAGATATATCAACAAGAAATAAGTTAATAAACTATTTAACTCATGATAAAGATTGAAATGAAATACAAATTGATTTTGATAATACAGATTACATAGCAAAAAACATTCAATGAGTAATATATATAATGCTAAATCAACCTGAATATGTATTACAAAGCTGATATGATAAAGCAATAACTAGTGATACTCAAAATACTTCTTTCTATACTAATGAAAACAAAATAGTATTCATTAAAGCAAGTGGTTGACTAGATTGGTTACATACAATTATACCTAAAGATGAATATAATGAATATTTAACATATAGATCAACTTGAGCATTAACATGAACATGATTAATAAGCTTAAATGATGATTTATATATAAATTGAAGTATGCAACCATTTGTTGATTTATATAATGCTTGAAACTTGAAAGTTATTAATAGAGTTTGAACACCAAATCATTCAAGATGACATGATTCAGCATCGAGAAAAATAACATCTATTGATGATACTTACGAATGAGATAAGTGAATATTTTGAGATTTAATATCTGAAGAAAATCCATCTAAAACTATAGTATTAGATGGATGAGCAAAACCTTCAATATTTAGAAATTGAAAATATATGTGAATATGAAGTTCAGCTTTATATAAAATAACATATTGAGATACTTATATAAATGCAGATGAGAGAGAATATAAAATTTCTACATTAAAAGATATATTACAAAATAGAAATTATATTTGAGAATTTTGAGAAACATTCAAAAATAGTGCTGTAATTGATGACGTAGCAAGAGAATCAGTAGCAAATTGATGAAGAGAATGAAGTTGATACAATATGTTTCAAAGATTTACTTTTTTAGAATCACTATATAATTGAGGGCTTTGAAATGCTGCATGGATGAGAGCTGACTGATGATATGATAATCATAGAAATGAAAAAGAATATTTAAATTGAAACTTAGAAACAGTAGCAAAAGAAACAACCGATTTCTTTAATAGAGTTAAAAACAAATATAATGTAACAATAGTAATCTATAGTGAATTTTGAAGAACAAATAAATTAAATGCTTCACTATGAGTAGATCACTGAATGTGAGGTTGAATGTTTATTATTTCAAATAATAATGAATTAATCAATAATACATTAGATAAAAAAACTTATTGAAATCAATCATTTAAAAATTCAAAAAGAAACTGGTTATGAGTTGGTATAGATTATAGAAGTGTTTATTCTGCAATATTTAAAGCTATATTTAATATAGATATAAGTGATAAATTATGAGGTATATTTAATATAAATGATTATGTAGATACAAATAAATCAGAAACTCAATTACTATGGTATAACCATAATCAAGTTTCATGAAATACATATTATACTCATGTTAAATTTAATGTAGATGATATAAATTTCTTTTCTAGTCAGGCTTCACATTTAAAATTTGAATACTGGACAGATAATGATCCTATAAGAGAGATTTCATCATATACACTGGATAGAAGTAGAGTAAATGAAAAAGAGTATGATATTAGAATAAGAACATACTGAACAACAAAATATTATTATAAACTAACTATTTACGATAATCAATTTAATGAAAAAATAATAAATTGATACTTTGTTACACCTACATTGGAAGAAAATCTTAATCCAAATCATTCAGTATTCTTATCAAGGTTTAAAAATATTGACACATCTAATCCTATCATATTAAATAACTCTTATACATGAATAATTTTATCAAACTCATGAACAGTAGAATATCTATGAGATAATGATCATAAAATATTAGTAAATTCATGAACATATGTAAATGAAATCAAATGAAATATATGAAGCACATGGAATTGAATATTTTTAAATCCTACAGAAATAAATCCTAGTACATTTATATGAAATCTAGCAAAACATAATTGAATCAAAATAAATCAATATAATATAAAAAAACTAATAAAAGTTTGAGCAAGTAGTTTATGAGTATGATTAAATCTAAATCAAAATGTAACTATTGAAGTAAACAATATTGATACAACTAAAAATTATAAAATACTTACAAGTGAAGATTGAATAGAATGGTACGTATTAGAAAATTCAAATATCACAAAAGTATGAAATAAATTACAATTTCAAACAAATCATTTTAGTTATTTTACAATAGTTGAAGTTGATTCAAACTGAAATTTTATAACACCAACATCAACTACAACAGAGGAATCTACATATATTTTTAGTACATCATGAGGTTCAGTTAGGCTAGTAAAAGATAAGTGTGAATATTGAGATTTTTCACCTAGTTATTACGATAGAACATGTTGAATTGATCCATTTACAATTCATTCTAATTCATATGAAAATATGTATGAATGATTGAAAAATGATTTAGAATCATTATGAAAATCTAATAATTCAAATCTTAAAACTGAAAAAGAAATGGAAATAGCATATATTGAATTAAAAATTCAAGCTGAAGAAAAAGCAAAAATATATGAAAGCCTATTTACAGATGAAGTAATAGAAGAAATAAATAAAAAAGATAATTCTACTCTTGAAAATCAATTTAAAAATATAGAATCAAAAAAAGAAATCCTAATATTACTAAGAGAAAAATTATCAATAAAAATGATATGAGCATATGAATTAGTTTATATTAAAAATTCAAAACTAAATGATGTTTTTGAAAAGATTGCAAAATTAATAATTAAAAAAGATTTTGATAAAGAAACTGAAAAACTATCATTTGAAAATCTAAATAAAGTAATTATATATTATGCAATAAATGAACTTGAAAATATTGATTCACAAACAAAAGAAAAAAACAAATCGTTACTTAAACAATCAATAAAAGAACTTATAAAACCTTTCCAAAAAAAGAAAACAATTAAAAAAATAGTACCAAAGAAAAAAGAAACAATAAAAGAAAAAATCATGAGAATCAATGCGAAAAAAAGAGCTATGAAAGAAGCTCAATAAAAAACAAGAGAAAAATTCTCTTGTTTTTTTAGTATTCTAATTCTAAGGCATCTCTATAATCAATCATTCACTTAATAGATTTATTAAAAGCATCTATATAATAAGGAATAAATCAATTTGCAAATAAATATTCCTTAAGTTCAGTTTCTCAAGTGTTATTTAATAACATTTCATATAATCTATCATCAACTTTAATTACTTCTCAAATCAAAGCAATTCAAGAAAATCAGTGAGTACATTTAGAACATCATGTAATATTTGCTTCATAAATATCTACAGATGAAGTTTTTAAATATTTTTGGAATTTTGCTGGTAAATCAGATTTATTTAAAGTCTTTTTTATTCTACAAACTGGACATAAAGTTTTGTTTATTTTTTGTGATATTATATATTTTAATCAACTTGCTATCAAATAAGATTCAATTCAAAATTGTCTTACTCTAGTAATAACTGATACTGCATTATTTGAATGAATAGTTCAAAAAACTAAATGTCATGTATTTGCAGCTTCAAAACATGTTTTAGCTTCTTCTTCCCTTCTTAATTCTCAAATCATTATAATATCAGGGTCTTGTCTTAATATTCAAATAAGACCTTCTTCAAAAGTATAAGAATGTGACGAATCTCAACTTCATCTTACAGTATTTATTTGAGATTGAACATATCAATCTACTTGATATTCAATAGGATCTTCTAATGTAAATATTCCAACTTTATTTTTATCAAATATATTTAAAAGCGAATAAATAGTTGTTGTTTTTCAACTTCATGTTCCTCAGGAAACCAAAACCAATCACTCATTTAATTCTTCTACTTGTTTTAATTTTTCTGTGTTATCAGCTGAAAAACCTAAAGAATCTAAATTTAAATATTCACTTTCTGAAAGCAATATTCTCATAACTATGTTTTCTCCATGAATAACAGGTAAACTAGAAACTCTAAGGTTAACTCAAATTTTTTTACCATCCACAATTAAATCCATAAAAATCTTTCAATCCTGAATATGATTATGCTCACTAATATCCATTCATGCTCTTACCTTCATAGCATTAATAAATTTTGAATACAATTCCTTAGAAAAAGAGTAAGTAGGTCTAAGCTCTCATCAAACTCTAAACTTTATTAAAACCTTATCTTTTCCTGGTAAAATATGTATATCTGAAGCATGATTTGTTAATCAAATTTGGGCTAATTTATCAATAAATTCATTAGGGTTTTTAAAACCAATATTTAGTATTCTCATTTTTTCCTTTTTTTATAATATTATTAATCTAAATAATATTAACATAATTCCTTATAGAAAACAAAAAATAGACTTATAATAAGTCTATTTTTTTAATTTAATTATGGTGGACCCACCGGGCTACGATCCCGGGACCTATCGCTTAAGAGGCGAGTGCTCTACCAACTGAGCTATGGATCCATTATTTTATGTGGATTTAGTTTATTTATAAAGAAATAAAAATCAAATTAAATATTTGATTTTATAAAATATAAAAATAAACTAATTATATAAATTTACATATATAAATAACAATAAATGGAACTAGAAAACAATGTTGATGCAATAAATAGTCAATTAAATAATGTAATATGAATAGATGTTGTAAAATTAACTGATGTTGCAATTGAATGAGTAATGAGCTATACTCCTAAAATAATATGAGCACTTATTGTATTATGGATATGATTTAAAATAACTAAAATTATTGCAAATACCATAACTTGAGTAATGGATAAACAAAAATTAAGTCCAATGCTAAAAAGTTTTGTTATTAGCTTAACTAATATCATGCTAAAAATAATGGTTATTGTTGCTGCAGCATGAGTAGTATGAGTACAAACAAGTTCATTTGTTGCTATGTTAGCAGCTGCTTGATTTGCTATTGGTATGGCATTATCAGGTACACTACAAAATTTTGCAGGATGAATAATGATTTTACTTTTAAAACCATTTCAAATCTGACATTTTGTTGAAATTTGAGGTTATGCATGAAGTATTAAAGAAATTTGAATATTTAATACTACTCTTTTAACACCAGATAAAAAAAGAATTATTATTCCAAATTCTGATATAGCTAATGGATCTATGATTAACTACTCAGCAGAACCAAAAAGAAGAGTTGATTTAGTTATTTGAGTAAGTTATGATGATGATATTGATTTAGTTAAAAAAACTCTTTCTGAAATAGCAGAAAAAGAAGAAAGAATATTAAAAAACCAAGATATAACTATCTGATTAGCAGAATTATGAGATAATTCAGTTAATTTTAACTATAGATTTTTTGTAAAAAGTAAGGATTACTGGCCAACAAAATATGATATTCTTGAAACTATTAAGAAAACATTTGATAAAAAAGGAATTTCTTTTCCTTTTCCTCAAAGAGATGTACATATATATAATGAAAAATAAAAAACACCTTAAGGTGTTTTTTATTTTAAATAACATTTATTATTTTTGAAACCTTTTCTGAAATAATAAAACTAATATTTATTATTCATCAATCCAATCATTTTTGCATAAGTCTATAATCTAACTGCTCAAAATATTTTTTTCATTCATTTCAATTTGTCAAAAAATCAATCTTTTTATTATCATCATCTCAAAATAAAGCATTTAAATACTTATCATAATCGTAATTAAAACACTTTACTCATCATAACATAGCCATTAACTTATCATCAACAAATCAAGAATCAGGAGTAGATAATTCCATTTTTTTTTATTCTTAAAAAATATCTTTATTAATTTATAATGATTTTAAAAAGAAAGTCAAGTCTATTACTTTTATTCCTAATTTATCAGCTTTTTCTAATTTACTTCATGCTTTTTCTCAAGCAAGTAAATAATCTAAATTTTTACTTACTGAATTCACAAATTCTCCTCAAACATCTTCTAATTTTTTAATTAGCTCATCTCTCGATATCTTCTTTCATTCTAATTCAAAACTTCAAGTAATACACATTTTTTTACCTGTGAATATAGATTCATTCTCTATATTTTTTTCTTTAAAATAAGTAATATCTAGTATTTGTACTAACTCTTTTAATATTCTTTTATGCGAATCAACATTAAAATAATTTATTACATTTTTAGCTATTTCCGGTCAAATATCTTCAAGTTTTTCTATTAATTCTTCATTAACAGAAAAATTAACTAAATCATATTCTGATTCAAATAATTTAGCTAAAGTCTTAGCTGTTTTCTTCCCTACTCATGATATTCACAAAGCAGTTAATAATGTAGTAATATCTACTTTTTTTGCTTTTTCTACTCATTCAATCAAATTATTGACTGATTTTTCTCTAAATCATTCTAATTCTAATATTTCATTCTTTTTTTCTGATATTTTAAATATATCTACAAGATTATGAATTATTCATTCTCTCAAAAATATTTCAACTTGTTTTACTCAAAATCAATCAATATTAAATCATCATTTCCCAACTGCAAAAGCAAGTTTTTCATGATGTTTAGCAGGACAATCTATATCATTAGGACAATAGTATCTAACCTTATCATTATCTTTTTTAATTTCTGTCTCACAACTAGGACAAAATTTTGGTGGTTCTATTTTTTCATAATTATCTCTAAATCAATCTTTTACTACTGATATTATTTTAGGTATTACTTCTCATGCTCTTTTTATAAAAACAGTATCTCAAATCCTTACATCAAGATTTTCTACTTCTTCATAATTATGTAATGTAGCTCTTCTAATAATTGCTCATCACATATTAACAGGATTTAGATTAGCAACAGGTGTAATTGTACCAGTCCTTCCAACTTGATGATCTACACTTAATATTTTTGTAGTAAAAACTTCAGCAGGAAATTTATAAGAAATAGCATATCTAGGATGATGTTCAGTAAAACCTATTTTTTGCCATAAACTAATATCATTTACCTTTAAAACTAATCAATCTATTTCAAAATCTATAGTCTTTTTAATATCAGAGAAATTTTTAATAGCATTTATTACTTCATCTATTCAATTTAATTTTAAAAAATATGAAGAAACACTAAATCAAAGCTTTTCAATACCTTTTATTACATCATAATATTCTCATAAATTTTTATCTAATCTATATTCATCAAAATTTGCTAAATCATAAGCAAAAAATTGTAATTTTCTTTCTTTTGTAACAGAAACATCTTTCATTCTAAGACTACCGCTTGCAGAATTTCTAGGATTAGAAAAGACTTTAGTTCCTTCTTTTTTAGCTTTTTCATTTATGTCATTGAATACAGAAATAGGCATAACTACCTCTCCCCTTACTTCTAAATGTTTTTTATATGAAATAATTTTAGGAATATTTTCTATTTGCATAACATTTACAGTTACATCTTCTCATTCAATACCATTTCATCTAGTGATTGCTTGAACTAATTCTCAATTTTTATAAATTAATTCTACTCCTAATCAATCAAATTTAAATTCAAGAATATATTCGACTAATCATTTTATATCTGATAATTTAATAATTCTATCGTTAAAATCTCTTAAATCTTCTTCATTATATGTATTACCAAGACTTATCATAGGTCTAGAATGTTTTACTTTTTCAAAAGTAGATTCATTAATATTAGCTCAAACTAAGCTTGTCTGCTTAGATTTTATATTAAATTTTTCTTCTAAAAAAGCTAATTTCTCAAATAATTTATCATATTCAAAATCACTTATAATAGGTTCTTCTTTATTATAGTATAAATCAGAATGATATTTAATTAGTTCCTGTAATTTTTTAGTTTCTTCTAAACTAAAATCTTCTAAGTCTTTTTTTAGATATTTTTTAGATAATTCTAACACTATAATATTGTTAAAAAATATATTAATTTCAAAAAATAGAATATTTAAATGTACAAAAACAAGGAAATATTAGCTATTTAAAAGTATTTTTGCTTATTTTTACTACTTTTTAACATTCTGTAATATACATATATTATTGTATACAAAAATGAAACAAAACAGCTATTTTAAGAGCAAAGTTTAACACTACTATGTATACATTTTTTATACAAAAACACAAGTTTTTTTATTTTTAAAAAATAAAAAAATATCTCACAAAGAGCTCAATAGAGCCATTTATTACAGATAACAATAAAAAAGTAAAAAAAACTTTTAAAAATAATAGCATCAATTTTCAAAATGCGTTATAATAAATGTGTAAGTTAAATACAACTTACACAAAAGATCATTAAAATAATTTTTTCTCTGTGAGATGGTACTTACAAAAATCTAGTAAGCTAACCTACTAAAACCATACAGCTTGCTGTATCAAAAATAAAAACAAAAAGATATAAGTATTTATACTAATATCACAAAACAAAAAAAAAGAATTTGAAAAATAATTCAAAAAATAAAAATAAAAAAGCATCGTGAATAGCTTTAAAAAAATCACGCAAACAGGGTTAAAATTAGATAGCTGATCACTATCACCGAAATTCAAAGATTAGGATTTCATTAATATTCTTCTTTCCCCTAAATACGACAAAATTACATTTTATTTAGGCTAATGTGAAAGAACGATAAATTTTAAATCAAGTCACTACTACCAAGTATACTTGGTTTTTTTTCGTTTTAAATTTCACTTTACAAATAAGATTATAATCTTAAAATTAGAAAAAATATATAACTATATAAAAAATGAAAGAAAATATTAAAAAACTATGAGAATTAATTAAAAAATCTAATAAAATTCTATTAATAAACCATATTAGAATGGATATGGATGCTTTCTGAAGCTTATCAGCTATATATGATATACTTAAGCAATTAAATAAAGATGTAAGAGCTATAAATGATGAAAAGCCAATAGATAATTATAGTTTCACTTGATATAATGAGATAATTGAACCAGATTTAGACTTAAATAAATTTAATCCTGAATTAATAATAAGCTTTGATGCTGCAAGTTTAGATCAACTATGAAATAGTTATAAAAACAATACTTATATTTTTAATAATACTGATTTCGTAGTAATAGATCATCATAAAACTAATCCTTGATTTGGTAAGATAAATATAATAAATCCAGAATATTCATCTACATGTGAATTAACATATGATATAATGGAACAATTAAATTTATTACAATATCTAACACCAAAAATAGCTACCTCCCTTTTATCATGAATATATACAGATACAAACATATTTTATAACTCAAATACAACTGCGAATACACATTTTGTAACATGAAAACTATTAGAAGCTTGAGCTGATTTTAGAAAACCATATTTTGAATTTTATAAAAAGAAAACTTTTTCAGGGGCAAAGCTATGGTGAGAAATATTAGCAAATGAAATGAAAATATCAGAAAATTGAAAAATAGTTTGGGCTACAGTTTCTAAATCAATATTTGAAAAAGCATGAGCAAACGATAGACAGTTAACATGATTAATATCAGAGTTCTTTGCAAATATAGAATGAGTAGAAATATGCTTCATATCTCATGAGATAGAATGAAATCTAGTCAAAACAAGTTTTAGATCAACACCAAATTATGATACATCAATAATAGCATCATACTTCTGATGATGATGACATAAACAAGCATCTTGATTTTCTTCAACTAAATCATTAAATGAAATAGAAAAAGATATTTTAGAAAAAATAAAAAATGAGTTTAATTTATAAACTCATTTTTTTTAATCTCATTTTCTTAAATCTCTATAATTTTTTATTAATTTATGTCATCAACAAGATTCTCATATTTTAATATTTTGAATTCATGATTGTTTTCATAAACATTCAATAATACTATCCTTAATTACTCCCTGTTCAGAAACAATATCTCAACAAAAATCACAATTAAAACATCTATCTCATTCTCAAACTTGAGCTTCTACTGTCTCAAAAAATTGAGTTTCATTTTTTCAAGTAGATTTATTGAATATATTTATAGTTTTAGACATATATTTATATATAATATTATTAAAGTACACAAATACTACATAATAAAAAAGAATTGTCAAGATAATATTTGATTTTTAGCATAAAATATATACAATATGTTTCTATTTAAAAATAAAACATATATTCATGAAACAACTTAAGAAAACAAAAATCATCACTACTCTATGACCTGCAACTGATACAGCAGAAAAAATAGAAAAATTATATAATGCATGAGCAAATATAATTAGAATGAATTATTCTCATTCTAATTATGAATATTTCTGAAACCTACTAGATATAGTTAAAGATTTAAATAAATCATGAAAAACAAATTTAGGTATATTAACAGATACTAAATGACCAGAAATTAGAACAAAAGCTATAAATGAAAAAATACCATTATCTAAATGAGAAATTTTTATATTCACAACTACAGCTAACGAAGCTAATATTACAAATACACACAATAGACAAGTATTAGTATGTGATTATGAATATATAATTACAGATTTAGATGTATGACATATAATAGATATAGATACATGATTACTTAACGCTAGAGTAATAGAAAAAAAATCAGGTGAACTAATATGTGAAGCTCTTAATAATCATGTTATATGATCAAAAAGACATGTAAATCTACCATGAATAAAGATTCACCTTCCATGAATTACAGAAAGTGATAAAAAAGATATAAAATTTGCAGTAGAAAAATGAACTGATTTTATTGCTCTTAGTTTTGTTAGAAATAAATGAAATATTTTAGAATTAAGAGAATATCTAAAAGAAATAAATGCTCCTGAAAATATTCAAATAATATCAAAAATAGAAAATCAAGAATCATTAGATAATATTGATGAAATAATAGAAGAATCTGATGGTATAATGATAGCTAGGTGAGATTTATGAGCTGAAGTTCCCTTTGAAACACTTCCTGTTATTCAAAAAATGATAGCCGACAAATGTAAACAATCATGAACTTTCTTTATTGTTGCAACTCAAATGTTAGAATCAATGATAGATAACCCTATTCCAACGAGAGCAGAAGTAACAGATGTATTTAATGCAGCTATGCAAAAAACTGACTGTACTATGCTTTCATGAGAAACTGCAGCCTGAAAATACCCTATTGAAGCTGTTTCAACAATGAAAAATATATTAAAATATTCTGAAACTCAAATCACATATAAACATGATTATTTTTCAAAGGATTTATGAATTCATGAAAATAAAAAACAATTAATTAAAAACGCAATTTATACTGCTGAAAATATTAATGCTAAAGCTATAATGATTTTTACAAATGGTTGATTTATGGCTAAAACTGCCTCAGCATTTAGACCTAATTTACCTGTTTTTACTTTTACATATACTGATTCCCTACTTAAAAAATTAGCTATATTATTTTGACTTAAAACATTCATAATTGAAAAAAAATCAAATGATGAAAATGTTGAAAATGCTATTAAAATATTAAAAGAAAAAGAATTAGTAAATATTTGAGATGAAATAGTAACTGTTTATTGAATAGAAAAAAATGATGAAATAATACCAAGTATTCAAATAATAAAAATTAAATAAAAAAATGAGATTAAATTAAATCTCATTTTTTTATTTTTTCAATATAAGTATTCATAGCTCATCCATAATTATAATAATCTTCTGCTTCTGGATCTCATCATTTTTTTTCAAAATATCTATTATATTTTACAATTATATTATCTCATTTACTTTTTATTTTTAATATTGATTCAATCATATCTTTAAATCACAGAGTCTCTTCCAAATATTTTTTAACTATTTGATTCATATATGGATCATCAATAACTTCACCAAAAATAAAATTTAATATTTTATTTACTTTTCAAGAGACACTATTTATTTCCTTTTTTATATCAATAAATCAAGCATTTATGTCCTTATCTATATAAAATCTAAATATATTATCTTTTTTAACAACATAAAATGCCTCTTTTATATTTCAATCATTTAACTTTTCAAACATATCTTCTATATTTGAATAAGAATAAATCAAATTACTTTCTCATATATTATCTTTATAATCAGTCAATGGTATGATTTTTGATCATATAACTTTAAATCAATGTATAAATTCATAACTATTTAATACATCTGAAAATTCATTAAAATTATCAGGCATTAATTTTTCATTTGGAAAATCTAAAGATAAAGTAATCATATTTTATATAATTTATTTATAATATATAAAGATATAATAAAATAAATACAAAGAAAGTCAATATTATTTCTATAATAAAAAACACTAACAATTATGCTAGTGTTTTTTATTTTATTTTTTTCATGCACCAAAAGTTTCAATTGCTTTTTTAAACATATGTTCACCTATTTTTGGTGGCATTTTACCTTTTGTTTTAATATTATATAAATCAAACATTTTTTTAGTAGCACCTTGCCATTGTCCATACCAAACCATATCATGAGTTCAACCTAATTTAATATCAGAAAGAACAATTGCTGCTTCATTATGCCCCATAGCCATAATACAAAGAATTTCTGGTTTATATTCTGGAATAGTTACATTTTCACCTACTTCTTTAAGTAATTGTGCAGTTACAATATCAGCTTGCATAACAGCTAAATGTCCTAATTTAGGCATTGTAATAGCATTTAAATCACCAGCACCAAAGATGTTTTTATAATCTAGGTGTCTCATAGATTTATCTGTTGGTAATAATCCAACTTCATCAGATAATCCTGAATCCATTAAGAATTTTTGTCCAAAATACACAGGAATCATAATTGTTAAATCTGAATCTAATTCAGTACCATCTTCAAATTTAATTTTTTTATCAGTAACTTCAGTAGTAACTTTTTCCATATGAAGATTAATTTTTCTTTTCCCCATAAGACCACCAACAGCACCTCTAACATCATCACCAATATCTTCAAAGAAAACATCACCTGGAGTAAATACATTCATTTCTGTTTTATCTCTTAATCCTTTTTCTTTTAAATATCTATGAATCATAAACATTGCTTCACCAATAGGACCTTCACAAGGAGCAATCCAATTTGGAATATCTACTCTTGTACCCCAAGATGATTTAGCAGAACCAATAGAAATTTTACCTCATTTAAAATTTTCTAAAGCTTTCCATAATTTAGGAGCATGAATATCATCACACATAGAATAACCATGTTCTTCTAAACCTTTAATAGCAGAAAAATCTTTTTTAGCACCTGCTGTTACTACTAAATAATCATATTCAATTTCAGTATCTTTATCAGTAGTAAGCTTATTATTATCAGCATCAATTTTCATTACAGCTTCATTAATAAATTTAGCACCTTTAGCTTCAATAACAGATCTTAAATCAAATCTAGTTTCTTCAACACTCTTACCTTGAAATGCAACTTCTGGCATAGCAGGTTTCATACTAGAAGTAGTTCTAGGATCGATTAATGTAATATCAAAATTTTTATTTCAAGCTAGGTTATAAAAAGTTCTTAAACCTCAGAACCCTCAACCAATAATTACTAATTTTTTAGCCATGTTTTTTTAGTTATAAATAAATACTTAATAAGTATATCAAAGATTAAGAACTATTACAAAAAAAATAGCTTTACATTTTTTAATAAACTATAATAATAAAAAATAAGAGAGAATATAATAGAAATATTTAAGATAATCTTTCTTTTTCTATTATATTCTCAAAATATGGATATCATGAACATATAAAGATTATAATATACATAATAAAAAGGAATGATTAGTTTTACTAATCATTCCTTTTTATTATTTTATTTATTTTGATATTTAAATAGTACTTTTTGAGTAATACATTTAGCAGCCCATAAAAATACTGGCCAAAATAATAAAATAGCTATTATAATAGGTCTATCTGATAATATCTGTATTAATTGTGTCATAATTTAATTTTTAAAAATTATTGTTTTTATTTTATTTTTTATTTCTTCTAATACATTTCATACATAAGCTCAAATTTCAAACATATCAGCTTCTATTGAATTTGCATTATTTTCAATTTTTTCAGTTTTCATAATTTTAAGTATATTAATATTTTTCTAATCATTTATTTAATTCTGTTTTAGTCATTTGTTTACCTGCTATTACCTTCCATGCCCATATTATATATAATAATACAAATGGTAACATAAGTGATACATAACTCATAACTATTAATGTATAATAACTTGAACTAGCATTTTGAATAGTTAAAGAACTTTGTAAATCTACTAGACTTGGATAAAAAGATGTTCAATTAAATCAAGCTAATAAAAATACTGATAATACTACTGAAAAAGTACCAAGTCATGTGAACCAAAATCCATTTCTTGATTTTGCAAAAATTCATAATCAAATTCATAATAATACAAGAAATGTTCCTCACATAAATAATGAATAAATATATGGACTATCTAATAAATTATGTAAATATTTATAATTTTCTATAACCATCATCATAGTATTTGAATCGTAAGCAAATCATGAAATAGTCATTAATTTGAATACAAATATTAAAAATACAACTAAAAACATTAATGTTTTTAGTAATAAACATTTATGTGCATTATCTACAATAGCTTTATCTTTCACATGATTCATTATATATAATAATGCTAATATTTGAACTAAAAAAGCTAATGCTAATCATAATGCAATATTTAAAATAAATCATCAATTTGTAGTATTCCATAATGCTTCTAATCCATGTGTTCAAGTAGTCCAACTAGCTATATGAATATTTGTTCAAAACCAATTAACTAAATTTGACGTTTCTATAATGAAATTTGATCAAGTGAAAAAAGTTCAAACAGCAACTCAAAGTAATAAAGGAACTAAAAATCAATTTAAAAACAAAAATATATCATATGTTTTTTGTCATAAAAAATTATTTTCTTTTTTTCTATATTCAAATGAAACAGATTGAGCAATAAATAAAAATAATATTGCCATCCATACTAAATATGCTCAACCAAAAGATGTAGCATAAAATATTGGAAATGATGCAAATATTGCTCATCAAAATGTAACTAATATTGAAAAAGTTAATTTATGATGTTTTCAAATTGCATTTATAATAAAATCTTTTTGATCTTCAGTTTTTCAAACTCTCATAAATATCGCTTGTCATCATTGAACAAACATCATAAATATAAGAGCAGCTCATAAAACTGAAACTAAAAACCACCAATATTGTTGAAGTGTAAAATATGATAGTGTTTCAAACATAATATTTTAATTAAGTAATAAGGTATATAAAATTATTTTTCATCTATTTTAGGTCATTTTTTGATTGCAGTAATCATTATTTTGAATTCAGCAATAATTAAAGCAGTAAATATAGCCACAAATAAGAAAAATGTTAATTGTACAGCCCGTACATTTAAATGAGATGTTGAAACTTTAGTAGGTAACATATTTTGTACAGTCCAAGGTTGTCTACCAACTTCAGCGACTACCCGACCTAATTCTTGTCATAAAAATGCTAATAAGAATGTAAACATTCATAATTTTAATAACCATCTTTTATCTTCTAATCTATCACGATAAGCACATATTAAAATCATTAGAAATAATATAGGCAATAAAGAACCTGCTCATACCATTGTTCTAAATGACCAAAACATTAAAGGAACATTTGGAATAAATTCCTCCATATGGTTTTCATCAAAATATCAAAAACCAAAATCCTTTTCATTAGCTTTAAATAATGCTAATTTTTCAGCAGCTAAATCTTCATTTCATGCTTTTTTAGCTTGTTTATAATCAAATAATGCTTTTATTGCTATTTTTCAAGGAGCAATTCTTTCAATATAAGGTCTTTCATATTCTCAAGCATTATTAGTATATCCTCTGTATAAAATATCATTAATTCATGGAACAAAAGCATTTATATCTGAAAATGCTAAAAATGATAAACCATATGGTATTTCAGGAGACATACTAATTTCTGGCATTCATTTTACTTTTTCTTCTCCAAAATAAGCTCATAATTTTAAACCAATTCAATTACCTCAATCATATAATGCTTCCATTGCAGCAAGTTTCATGGGTTGATGTTCAGAAATTAATTTAGCATGAATATCTCAAGTAAAACCAGTTATTAATGATCATAAAAATCAAAATGTTGCAGCTACTATTATAGATTTCTTAGCAAATTCTTTTTCTCTTCATTTTAATAAATAATAACATGACACCATTATAATAAAAGCTGCAGCATAAACATACGAAGAAGATACTACATGTAAAAATTTATTCATGGCAACAGGTGAAAAGATTACTTCCCAAAAATTAACCATTTCATTTCTCATTAAATCAGGATTAAATGCCATACCTACTGGATGTTGCATCCATGCATTAGCAGATAAAATCCATATTGCTGATAAATTTGTACCAATAGCAGTTGCCCAAGTAACTCTTAAATGAGCTTCTTTTGAAAGTTTTCACCACCCCCAAAACATAACAGCCATCATAACAGATTCAAGAAAAAATGCCATAATTCATTCAATTGCAAGAGGAGCACCAAAAATATCTCATACAAACCAAGAATAATTTGACCAATTCGTACCAAACTCAAATTCAAGAATAATACCTGTAGCTACTCAAATTGCAAAATTAATAGCCATAAGTTTCATCCAAAATTTAACAGTTTTTTCCCATTTTTTATCACCTGTTTTTACATATATTCCTTCCATTATTGCTATAATAAAAATTATACCAAGAGTTAAAGGAACAAATATCCAGTGATATAAGGCAGTTAAAGCAAATTGAGCCCTAGACCAATCCACTAAAGACATATCTATTCATTCAAACATAGATAAATATTTTAAGAAATAAAAAAGGTCATTAAATATTATTTAATATTTAATAAACTATTTGAAACAACGTCACTTTTTTCCTGATCAGTATCATATTGTCATAATATATCTGGAAAAAAAAGAACTAAAACTGTCATTATAAGCGCAGTTTTAATGAATATTAAAAGCCATAACTTCCTACTAGTAGAAGTTAAATTTTTAAAACCTTCGTAATAAAAATTAAAAATGCTTTTAAATATATTAGTCATAAATTAAAATTAAAAAATAATTTTAACTAATATAGTATAGTAGTAATAGTCTTAAAAACAATAGAAGTAAAATATTTTAACTTGATTATAGTTAAAAATATTTCACAATAAAAAAATGAGAGAAATCTCATTTTTTTTAATTATTTCTATTTATTATTTTTTAGTAATTTTTAACTAAAAAATTTTTTATCTTCAATATTTCATAGCCAAACATTACAAGTATATTTAATATCATCTGTAAAATCTGCATTAGTAATCCATTCTAAATAACCTCTATCAATTCTAGATACTTCCTCAAAAGTTTTTCATCTATATTTACCTATTCTCATAACTTCAATCATTGTAAATTCTTTTCTAGTCATTTCTTGCATTATTTCTAATACTTCTTCATCTGTTTTATTTAATACATTCTGAATAATTTCAAATAAATTATAA
>Ga0256843_1001159_pt1 | contig 21317 bp, 25 predicted proteins | sample AlvinellametaG_FD_191572 | JGI IMG/M metagenome (GOLD analysis project Ga0256843, IMG submission 191572) | Pompeii worm associated microbial communities from hydrothermal vent at the East Pacific Rise, Pacific Ocean - Alvinella | ecosystem: Host-associated > Annelida > Integument > Unclassified ... | reverse complement strand
AGCGTAGAAAGCTTCATAGAAGGAGTAGGACATGTGGATGAAAATATCAGCATCGATCTTGACACTCTTCATACTTAGTGGATGCGGTGAAGAACCAACACCGTGTAAGCCACAGAAGTGCGAATTCCCAAAACTGCCTACCTACAAAGTGCCATCATCAAGAAAATTGACTGTTAAGCCTGTTGATGCGAACCACTCGATCATTTTAAATCATGACCTTATAGAACTTGTGAAGAACAATACAAAATTGAGACGAACATGTAACAACTATGCCGTTGTTGCAAAAAGAGTAAACAAGGAATACCAATGAAGAAATATATGAAAAAACTGATAGACAGATTCATACTATGTGATACATGTGGTTCAAGAGGAAAGTGGGCAGAACCAAAGAAGATTATCTATACCGATAATATCAAAGATGGATTTGGCGGATACTGCAAATATGGCATCTTTGGTGTAGCGATAAAAGTAAGACCAAAATATATTGGCGACAGAGGACTTATTGCGCATGAGATTGTGCACGCAAGACAGTTTGGAAGACTACTATGGCTCCACTCATTGTTTACAGTGATATCAGGCACCTATAGGCTTCTTGTTGAGCTGCAGGCATATAGAGAGCAAGTTAAGGCATATGGGTATAAAGATGAAAGCGAATATGAGTGGATAGTACGGTCACTGTACTGGAAATATGACACAGGATATTCACGTAAAGAGATAAGAGAGTATGCAGACTATTGTTTTTTAGATATTATAAACAAAAACAAAAATGGAAAAAAATATGTATAAATTTAGCAAAACAAGTCTAAAGCGTTTAATCGGTGTTCATCCTGAATTATCATTTGCAGTAATGGAAGCACTTAAAATAAGTGCAGTTGACTTTGGTGTAATAGATGGATTAAGAAGCATGGAAAGACAAAAGGCACTTGTTGCTGCCGGTAAAAGCAAAACATACAACAGCTATCATCTATATGGACTTGCAGTCGATTTGGTTCCATATGTTAATGGTAAATATACATGGGATGACAATAGTGCATTCGATTCCATAAATAAAGCAATGAAAACAGTCATAAAAAAACATAACCTTGATATAGAATGGGGATATGATAAATGGGGATGGGATAAGCCTCATTGGCAGATGACAGGGTATAGAGACAAATACGATGTTAGAAAACTTTGCAATAAAGTATGCTAAGGCATAATGCAACTATGATATAATTTGTGAAATCAAACAAAAGGAAAAGATATGGCAGATGCACCAAGTTTTCTCTACGCAAGAGACAGAAAGAAGAACAAAGAGTTTGTCTCAGCGACAAAGAATGACATTATAGAAACGATCAAATTCCTCTACAAGAGAGGCATGTGGTCAAAATACCACTACACCCATTGGATGGAAGAAGCAAAGAAGTGTAACGATGAAGAAACATTGCATCTATGGTGGGATGCTATTGTCGGTGGAGCAATGTTCGAAGTAGAACCACTGAGCGAAGCTCGTATGGAAGCACTGGAAGACTGGGAAGAAGACCAGGTTGAAACAGAAAAGATGATGCAAAGACGTAAGCACATTATGAAGAAGAGACTCAAAATGGCAGGGTTGGATGACAAAAAGATCGAAGCGATGATCAAAGACATGCAGCTTGCAGGAATGATGAATGCCTTTATGGGTGGAAAAGAGGACTAAATGAAAAGAAGAGTATCAAAAGAGAGTATCAAAGAATACATCAAGAGACTTGATACTCGATGCAAAAAGTATGATGATGCAAAATTCGATGACATTATTGATGATGCTTTTTCTGAATTCAACACCATTGGTTCTTTCTTCGATGATGAGGATACAGTAGATGTAAGACCTTATCTTGAAAATGGAATCAAGAAGATTACCTATGATGTCGAGAAAGATGTCACATATATTTATGATGCATTCCTATCAGAAGATGCAAAGAAGCCACATCAAAACAGTGACAACATGGTTGAAGTGGATCCAAGAGTGCAGGGAAGAATCAATGTTGACTTTACATCCGAAGAGGATATGTATGGAGATTATTCATATCATCCTCAAGATGACATTGTTGTGGTTGAATCGATCAACTTCCTTGTGGTTCGGTATTTCTATGTGCCTGATTCAGACTTTGAATATATCTATATGGATAGAGATGTCTATAAGGCATTTAGACAGGCAATCGCATCTACAGTATACCTTGACCTGCATGATGATGCAAAATCGGCTATGCACCTCCAAAGAATGAAGATGTATGGTGATGCAATTATCGTACAGCGTCCATTCGATTTTGATGAACCAACACGTTTGAAAAGGTTTATAGATGGGTGTTAGTATTGTAGATGAAGAAAATGTAGGAATAGAGGTCTATTCTCAAGGGAGAATGGATCCATCACTACAAAACGATGTATACTATAAAGAGAATGGTATAGATAATCTCATTTCACGTACAGTGTATACAAGACTGTCAAACCTTTCTGATATGCGTAATATATCAGATGGGACTTTCAGTCAAGACAAAATCGTTAATGGAAAATTAGAAGATGAAGCATTGTATCTGCAAGAACTTCAAAATGAGTTTGCAGATGTAATGATGAAGCTGAATGAATATGCAGAAACAGGTGAGAATATCGATAGAATAGCAGAACTTGATGCATACCTTGGTTCTCTTGGTATTACAGAAGAGTATCCATTTCTTGATGATATATATGGCATGGGGCCATGGATAGAATTTCAACAAACCGATCCATTCAGAAATGTGATACATACGGATATCAACGGATTGGTTCAGAATGTAGTATTTACAGACAAAACAGGAACCACCTACAACGTGGTTCATGACATAACAAAATAAGGAAACGATATGGCAGGAGCATCAACATTTATAGAGAATGTGAATACAGTTGCAAATGCAACAAAACTTGCGACAGGTGACATCATAGAAGATGCACAGTTAGCGAGAGATGAAGCAGTTGCTGCAGCAGATGAGGCAAGTGAATATGCAAATGATGCGTTAGCATCGGAAAGAAAAGCATATGACTGGGCGCAGAAAGAATATAATAATGAAGTAGAACCAGGGATGTTTTCTGCCTATCATTGGAGTGAAAAAGCAAGACTGCAAATTGGTGATCCAGTGATTAATGATCTTGTCATTTCAAAAAACTATACATGGTCATCTCAGCAGATTTCAGATAAGTTGGTTCTCAAATCAAATACAGACCACAATCACCTTGGAGTATATGAGCCATATATTAATCCTAAGAATACGGCATTCAATAAAGCGTTTGGTGGTTCCGGAGTATCACAGGATGTATCACGTGCAGATCATAATCATGATACGGTATATGAGCCAATCATTCAAAACAAAGGCACAGCATTTAACAAAGACTTTGGTTCTGCTTCAGGGACAGTAGCAGAAGGAAATCATACGCATAACTATGAACCTGCTTTTACCCATAATACAGCATTCAATAGAAACTTTGTTGTTGATCCGGATAATCCACTTGTAGATGAAGTACCAAGAGGAACACATGTGCATAAAGCACAAAATGTTGTATATGATCCGACAAATAACAGTATTATTACCTCAACAACAGTACAGGGTGCCATAGGACAGCTTGACGGACAGCTTGGTACATTCGATACATTTGAGAGAACCAACCTAACAGCAGGTATGTCTAATGAATCAGATATTATCCCTATTACAGCAGTATCAACACCTGTAAAGATAAGTACAGCGATGACTGTATCCGTTGGTTCTAGGAATGCACTCTATACGAATGGTGCAATAAAGATAAACTACAGTGAAGCACCTACAAAGAAAATTGAAGGATGGTTTGCATTTACAGTAACAATACAGCGTGAAGCAAACACAAAATACAAAATCCATATGTATGTTAATGATACACTCATTGATTCATCATTTAATGTTGATATTGGTACTGATACATCATCCGAAGGAATAAATCAGGTATCACTTGATGGATTCATTACAAATCTTGAAAATGGAGATGAGTTATCTATTTACGTCTCAAATGAAACAAATGACAATGACATAACAATAACAGGGGTGACAACTTCATTTGCTGGTTCCCCGGAAGGAGCATTGGTTGTTTCTGGATTAGCAGTGGACCACTCTGAGCTTACCGGTACAGGAGCACCAAATGGGGTGCATACGATCAGCGACATTCAGGATCTGACAGCAACGCTTGATTCAAAAGCAGATAAAGTTGTTGGTGCTGCTGAAAACAACATTACTGTATTTGATAATACAGGGAATATAAAAGACAGCGGTATTGCCTATACTGCCATTGATGGAAAGATGGATAAGGTATCAAATCCAAGCAGTGGCAGAATGCTAATGGTTGATGGAAATGGTAATGCAGTAGAGAGTAGTTATTCTGATGGTCAACTTGCAAATAAGTATGGAGATGGTGTTACTTTTAGAGTTGCAGACCCACAGTATGACACACATGCTGTAACAAAACAATATATGGAAAATGTACTCGGTAACTATGCTACGCAACAAAGCCTCGATACACATGAGAGTGCATCAAATCCACATAGTATTACGCCATCCCTTATTGGTGCAGCAGAAGAAGTGCATACACACGTTATTCAGGACACAACTGGATTGCAAGATTCACTGGATGATAAGTATGACAAAGTGGCAAATGCAGCAACAAACAATGTTGTCATATTTGAAACAGGTGGACTATTAAAGGATTCAGGTAAGACGCTTGATGACATTGTTGGTACACCTGATGAAACAGGGTTCTCATTCCATGAACTATCGACTGAGGGTGTAAAAGGTGACGCAAAATGGAATCCATTCAGAATGAGTCCTAAAGAGATAAATGCTGACCAAGTTATTCCTACTGGAAGTAATGCAACAATAGGTGACTTCACTTTAGGTGATGGTTTTACAATAACAGTTGAAGACAACGCGTCTTTGATTGTAGTTTAGTAAGTAAGGAGGTAATATGCCAGTAACTTTAGAACCGAATGGAGATAGACTCCAGGTAAATGGAAACGATGTTGCTTTACATAATGAACTATTAGGTGTAAATCAGACCTGGCAGAATGTAACAGCAGATAGAGAAATAGGTGTAGAATATACTAATGATACCAATAGACCTATTGCTTTGAGTGTACTGTGTGTTACTGAATCAGAAGGACAGAATGTAGGAATACTTGTTGGTGTGGTAAGTGTAGCATATGCTTATTCAAGGAGTATTTCTCCTTATTATGCTGATTCAATGTTTGTTATTGTACCACCAGGTAGTACTTACAAAGTAAATGCTGCTACTGGTTCTACTATTCACACCTGGGCTGAACTAAGATAAAGGAAAATCATGAGTAAAATAAAATGTAATGAAATAGAGACAATAGACGGTACACAGACTTTACAAGTTGGTGCTTTAGGTCTTGGACTTACTGGAGAGACTTGGGTAAATGAAACTGATAATAGAGAAATAGGTATTGAATACACTAATACAGAAGGTAAATCTATTATGGTAGTTATAGTAGTATTACCAGGTGCAGATGGTAAAGTAGATACTAACTTGAGAGTTAATGAATATACTTTATCTAAAGTAAGAATAGCAGAAACAGTAGAAACCACGAACCAATACACACTTACAGCTATTATACCAGATGGTTCTACTTATGAACTTACTAATTACGCAGATAGAGCAGTAATAGACCAATGGAAGGAACTAAAATGAGTTCAACTTTAACACTTTACGACTCAACAGGAAATCCAGTCCAAATGACTGGTGATGATTTACTTACATACGGAATAGAGTCTGGAAGTAATGAGAATGGAAACTACATAAAGTATCCAGATGGGACTATGATACAATGGAATGTATTAGAAGTAGGTGGAGACTCTTTAGATAACGTAACTACAGTAACTTACCCTTTACCATTTACTGTGGCACCAGTAACAACAGTAACAGCAACTCATGATTTCTCTACTGCAGGGAATCTACCGAATGCTTATATTGTTTCAAGGTCACTTGATACTTGTGGAATACGAGGGTTATATGTAGTAGCTGATGGTTCTGGAGTTCAACCAGCAACCTTCAATGCTGCTTATCAAGCAATAGGGAGATGGAAATGATTGATATAGAATTAGACAGTCTTGTTTATTACAAAACAGAGATAGATGAAAAACTATCTAATATAGAAACAGACTATAATGAAAAGATTGATCTTCGGTCAGAAAAGGCACACGAAGGAAGTCCTGGCGGTATTGCTACACTGACAACGGATGGTAAGCATACACGTGTTGAGATACCATGGACTAATGCAACAGAGTTGCTTGATGAAACAGATACAGATAGCGTAATGAACCCATTGCGTACACATTCACTTATTGGTTATAAATCGATACTCAAAGATGAAAAGGGTGTGCCAAATGGTGTAGCGAACATTGACAGTAATGGGAAAATACCTATTGCACTTATCCCTGATCTTGGTTCTGTACAATCATTTTATGCAGAAACAGTCAGTGACATGTTGGCTCTCTTGAATGTATATCAGGGAGATAGATGTATTGTCTATAATGATCCAGATACAAATAATAACAAGGAATATATTGCCATTGTCGATGGTCCAAATGATATCACTGATTGGGGTGAAGTACCAGTATATAATGCAGTAACCTCTGTTAACGGTGAAGTAGGCGCAGTGGTTCTTACAAAATATAATGTCAGTGATATTATGGATAACTATAACGATATAGTTGCTTTACAAGCAGATGTACAGACAAATAAAGATGATATTTCAACACTAACTTCAGAAGTAGGTGCTATCGATAATGATCTTTCTGGTCTGACGCTTGTTGTAGATGATCATGAAACAAGAATTACGGAAATTGAGAAATTCGCACAGACATCAGGACCTTCAAGCAGTAGACCTACATCTCCTGTTGTAGGGCTTCAATACTATGATACAGACTTGATCCAGCCAATATGGTACAATGGTACAGAATGGACAGATGCACTTGGCAATCCTGTCGATACAACTTATATCGTGGAGTAACAAATGGGAATGACAATTAAATTGGGAGAATATCTCTCAGATGGAAGTGTACAGGATTTAGCGATAAAAGACAGTTTAATCATGCTATCTGCAGCTGATCCATTGGCTGAAGGACTATTTATGCGTGTTGGTTCTGGAGGAATAGTAACAGGCTATAGAGCACCAAATCAAGACCTTGAATGGGTAGACAGCAGGACTGACTTGATAGACCTTGGAGCCGCAGGTATTGAGCTTGCACGACTTACGGTAGATCATGATATATCCACAACAAGTGGTTCTTTCTCCTTCTACTGTAAAGTAGATAACACAGGAAATGCAACAGAATCGATTACCTTTAGGTTTATGGATGACGGGACAGAGATCGCCTCAAAAACCATTGATATCTCAAGAGCAACATCAGGATACGGTGCAGCATTCTGGGGTTCTGTTACCACTCCTATTGCAGATGGTTCTGTATTATCTGTGATTGCCTCATCTACCGCTACACTTCAAGTAAGAGGTGACATTTCACCTACAACGCTTAAAGTTATTGAAGCACAGGCGGCACCAGTCAGTGCAATTGACCATGAGAAAAAACCACTCATATTTAGCAATACTATCACAAGTCCATCAAGAAGTGACATTATAGATGCAATGATAGCAGCAGGCATAGATGCTTCGATTATGGACCATGACTTCATAGCACATGGATACAACAATACATATAATTGGCAAATACTGTATAACGCTGTCATTGATGCATTTTATATATTAAATATTGAATACAAAGGATAATCCATGGCAAAATTCACAATCGTGAAAGGAAGAGCATTCGATTGCTCTTTCGTAGTAAAGAAGCCAGGAAACACAGAACCAATACTCATTGAAGAAGGGGATGAAGCAACATTCACTATTTCAAGCACAGGTGCTGATTCAAGTGTTATTATTGCAGACCATCCACTCACAAGAGGAACAGCAACAGATGATATGGCAGGTAAATTCTTTCTGCATTTAACAGAAGAACAGACAGCACTGCTTCCGCATGATGTTGAATTTGGTGAAGATGGATTTCCATTGAAGGCGACATGTAAGGGTCTTATTGACGTTACAAGCCAATCTGAGGGCAAAATATACGCAACAGTACGAAACATCTATGTAGAGAGCATGGGAGGCTAAAATGGCTGATTCCTGCATTGCTGAAGCAATTATAGAACCAACAGAGGCTGAAGCACTTACAAATACATCCGATGTGAGTGTTGATAATGAATATGAAGTAGAAGCCTATATTAATAACTGGGTTTTGACCAATGATGATATATACATCAGGAAATACGAAGAAGAGCCACCACAATGGCTTACAGACTACATTAATCATATTATTGAAGACCCAGATGGACAGTTGGTTCACACCATACGTGACCTCTATAATCTTATTGATTCAATGGATGATGGATTCTCATCTGAAATATACCAGCTCAAACAGGCAGACAAAAGCCATACAGCTAAAATAGATACACTCGTTGCAAAAACGGATGATAATGCAGCAGCAATTATCGATGTCAAAGATACCTATGCGACACGTACATACGCAAGAGCAGTATCATCTGAAGTTGTAGGCGCATATCTTAATGATGCAAGCCTTGGCGGTGCTTGGTTTGAGCAGAATATATCTGCAGTTGCAGATGTTGCGTACTCTGCAGCAAGAAGTGCTTCTACACTGAATGCAACAATGAAATCACAGTATGATGAAATGCAGTTCATTGCAGGTGAAGTAGATGTACTTCAAAAGCAAGTGGATGGAGTTATTGAGACATGGTTCTATGATGATCAGAATGGTACAAATATCGGTCCAAACTATGCAGATGGAAGCATTAATAAGTCAGCAGAGCCATACGCAACATGGGTTGCAGAAAATGCAAGATCAATACATACAGGAGACAGCTATGTACTCTATGAGATAGATACATCCGGAAATAAGCTATACCTTGGTTCTTGGCAATTTGCACGTGGAGCTATCAATGAGCCAGAAACAGATGCACAGGGGTACTTCTGGGTAAAGATATCAGACAACAGGGCTGAAGAAGCATACCAGCTAGCTCTTGATGCCAAAACAACAGCAGATGGAAAGATAGTCACATTCTATCAGGCATTACCTCCTACAGATGCTGAATCAAGCTATGGAGATCTATGGATAGATTCTGATGACAATAAGCTGTATCGCTATGATGGTTCTGCATGGGTGGAAGTACAGGATGAAGATATTAAGGCAAGTGTCCAGATGCTATCGGAGGCGATGGTTGATGTCGATGGTGTTGCGAGAGCATATGCATCACTTAATGTAGATGCGGATGGAAACATATCAGGAATCAGACTTAACTCAACCAATGACCCGGATGATCCAGGATCGTCGGTTCAAATATATGCAGACAAGTTTTACATTTCAGACGGTAATAATACGTCATGGTCAGCAGCACCATTCAGCATTGATACAACCGTAACGCCTACAGCAATTAAGTTTAACGGTAGGGTTCTATTTGAGAATATTGATGGCGGTGAAAATATCATTACCCGTGGTACGATTGTTGAAGAGATAAACAAAGAGCCTGGAACCACACTCATCTCAGGAGGGAAAATAAACACGGATGAAATCGTCCTTGGACATCTTGATTATAACGGGTCAACAGTCATTGATAAAGATGGTATGAGCGTATATTACGCTGGTGTAGAAAGAGTAAGAATAGGAAGATTATAATGGCTGAATATGGTATTGTGCTACGTGATAAGAATAACCAGGTATATTTTGACACACGGAGTATAACATGGATGGTTGTTGACATATTCTATGTGTACTCTGGAGAAGGTATTAAAGAGAGATATTACAGAAACATATCAGGCATATCAACAGTAAGGACAATGATGCAAACATTCTCTTATGTGAAAAATACAGGCTATGTACCTACTATTGGTTCCAGTGTCAACAAGACAGAAAATTATGTCTATGTAAGGACAGACTCAACACAGAGCCATGAAGATGTTATTGTAACGGTGATAGTCCAATGAGTCAGTATGGTATCAGGGTAAAAAACGAATATGGAAATCTTATCATATCAGATGAGATACCGGGAATCCATCTCCTTGAGGGGAATATCAAACCATATAGGACATGGAGAGAAAACAGTTCATTGAATTTTCCGAGCTATGACGGGACAAATGATGCTCTTGGTGGAAATGCATATTTCCAATTTAAAACAAGAGCATATTCAAATACACCGCCAATTGTATTTGTTAAGCCGCATGTTGATAAATATAATGAATTCTATAGTGTAGATAATTTACGTCTCAAAAATGGATATTGGATATTTGAAATAATGGCAAGCGGTACAGATACCATTTATCATGCACCAACAGCATATGTGTTTGTCAGTGGAAGAGATTTGCCGCCAAGTGATGAAAAATATGGGATGATCGTTAGAGATGAAAATGGGAAAATCACATTTGACAGTCGATACAGAGCACTTGGTATTGTAGGAAATGCAACAAGCAGGCCATATGATATTCCTCCAAAAAGTGGCGATTCAAATGCAAGAAATACCGAATATGAAGATGAAGGTATATGTAGGTGGCCGGCAGAAGAGACATGTGGACTCATAAGTTGTCATTGTTATTATCCATGGAATTATAATACACTTGATTGGAATTATAAATGCGACACATCATATAATAGAGAATACTTTGATAATAGCAATAACATACCAACAACAGAGTTAATGTTTACTGCACCATCAACAGCAAAAGCAGTATATCAGAGAATAATGAATGGGTATAAAAACTCTGATGGACAGGAGCACTGGTCAACAGCGCACTGGGTAGTATATTATAAACAGGGAATAAGAGTAGGATATAATTATATCGATAATGGATGGATTACATCATCATCATATTATGCATTCTGGTCTGCCTATGAAGATGCATGGTGGGGACTAGAAGATGGTGGTTCTGATTATTATGGATATATTCCAGCTTTTCTTTCAACAGTAGGGTCACAAAGGAATACATATATGGTAGCAGATTCAAGGTGGTATAGATGAAAACATTGATAAACAGAAATAGTATGCCAGATGAATGGCAGAAAACAGCAGTTGGTAAAATATGGGTCAATGGTATCGTATCTGCAAAAGGTACACACTATTACAATCCAAGATTTAACATCATGAAGGCAGATGCGAAAGCGGTTGATGGTTCATGGGAAATGGATATAGAACCAACACAACATGTATGTGTTACGAACTTTATGTACAAGAAGCGATATCTTAAAGGCAAAACCGTTCATGGTTGGTTCTACCCTTCTCAATTCATATATAAACATATATGCAATATGAAAAAAGAGAACAATATCAATACGATCAACATACCAAAGAATATCATACCATTAGCAATATGCAATGAAGGTACATGTATTCAGGAAGTATTCTTTCAAATAAACAACAGCGAAGAGCTAAAAGAACTTGCAGAGCATTATAAATTACCATACCCAGTGAATGATTACGTGACAGACAAGATAGATAATGATAGAATGGCAATAAGGTTTAGAAGTTATGACGTATATGGCAGAGGAGAAGGAGAATGGATGTCCATTACTCCTGCCTCTGTTATATTTGATCATGGCATACCTACAGAACTAAGATTCTATACAGTAGAAAGAACTGAAAAAAAGGATAAATAATGGCAGAACAATTATGTGGACAAACACCACCGGTACTTATTACACCGGACAGTGAACTATTGGTAGTAGATAAATACAAAGAATTAATGACAGCCTCATTGGAGGATGGTTCTATTTATGAGAGAACCAAATCAACATACTATGAGCTATTTAAAGACCTTGAGCTTGATGCAGAGGAAAAGGCAAAAATGATCGCTGAGACAATGAGTGGTCTTACAACACAGTTATCTATGTCTGCTATGCAAACAGCACTTGGGTGGGCAAAGGAAGAGAGAGATGGTGAACTTACGCTGAAACTCTTACAAGCTCAATCCGAAAAAGCACTGTATGATATCCAGGTATCAAAAGCACAGGTATGTGATGTTGAAGCTGGAACCAGACTCAAGCAGGCTCAAATACAGGCAACACTGTCTCAGTCTATTAGAGATAATGGTAGACCAAGCGAATGGAAAGCAGATGAAGAGTATTGGGTCACACAACTTCATGATGAAAATCTTAAATATGAGCAAACTGTTTTGGTTGAAGGACAGACATACAGTACACTTGCTGCATCATTCAGAAAAGATGGTATTGTAGAAATAGATACGAATGGCAAGCCTATTGGTGGAGATGAGAATGGTAAGATGGTAGAAGATATTAAATTCTCACAAAGACAGAGAATCTCATTTGAAGACAGTAAACGTAACCATGCTGCTAATGCCGCATCACAAATGATATCCGGTCTATTGGCTGCAGAGATCAATATTGGTGATCATTCTGATCTGGTAGAGAGATGGGAAAGAGCAATGGATTACCTCAACAGTGATTCAACCTGTCCTAATGATGTTTTACCGTGTGACTAATTATGGCTTTTATTACCATGGATTTCGTTGGACCACTGATGTCCAACTACATGCGCAATGTCGGACTTTATAATAAGTTCGTTTCCGCATGGGGACAATCCGATGGTCTATACAATGAAAGACTGTACTTCTATCAAGGTGGACAGGTCAACCTGTCTGCCTATGCAGAGCGTTTTCTCAATGCGTTAGGCGTAAGGAAAACAGACCTTGAGTCAAATGATTATGATGAGATTGAGGCCGCTTGGTTCTACTTTAACCCATACAAAGTAAGACCCGGAACCACAACTCCTGTGACTACGGCACAACTGTCAACCAAACTCAATGAATTCCTCCCCGTTGGTTCCAAGATGGTAGTTAGGCTTACCTATGCCGGACCAACACAACTAACAACAAACGGAAGCACGGATGAGTTTGCAATAGATGTAAAGATAATCACAACAACAGCAAACAATTTTAGTGAAATGTTGCACAATGCATTGGATGGTGACAGGTTTGCTACGATTGCAGGAATCAGTGAAGTGGAACAAAGAGCTGAACCATACTATCAAACAGACAACATATTCATAGATAATGAAACAGAGAACTGGTCAAGAGAGTCCGGAACCAACATCAACACATTCGGTGGACATCCATTTGTGACATCTGTGCTTCCTGCAGATGAAGATTCAACTGAAGATAATATAGAAATGTTTTCATTGGCGCTACTCGATAAACATAATTCCGTATTTGGAGTCACAAAAGATGAAGATGGAAAACCGAAAGTAATACGTAGTGGATATGTTTCATATATTGGTGAAGCAAAAACAAACATAACCTTCCTGGAAGAAGATGTTGATTGCAGTGTATATCCTGATTATTGTGAAAAATATCCCAACTTTACAAAGAAAGGTGACCTAAAAATAGCACCATTTGATGGTGAAGAAGAAGTATATAAACAGGGTGCATCAAAGGGATATTACGAAGAATATGAATACACCTTTAATGGGTCAACAGAAGACTCACAACTTATACTTGATATTCTTGATGCGATCAATAAGACATATGAAATATCAATCATTAATTCATCTTTCATTCCAAATACCATGCAGAAGAAAGCAATAAAAGACCTACATAAAGCATCCATGAGTCTTGTAAATGCAGATGAGCATGAATATTGGGGATACCTGTTTAAAGGCAACAGACTTAAAGTAGAAGAGGCAAAACAACTAAAAAAGTATGAATTTGCACAAATGGTAGGCGAATGTCTTGATACAGACTTTAAAATAGAAGAGGCATCATTTCTTGAAAAGCTCATTGCTGTTGTCGTTGCTATCGTTGCCGTGGTTCTGGTTGTAATCACGTATGGCGCACTTGCACCTTCACTCGGTACGCTTGCAGCGTTATCCATAGGGCTCGGATATGCATCATTGACATTGTCTATAGGAGTGTTAGTTCTGTCCGCTATGGGACCGAGTGCACTTGGTTTGGTTCGCATGATAGGCGGTGTGGCACAGATAGTAGGGATTGTTGCATCGATTACAGGCCTTATTGCTGCAGCACAAGCTGCTTTTAACAGAATGGCAGAGCAGGCAGTCAAAGAAGGAGCGATACAGCAGACATCTGACTATACAATAGGAATGATGGCAAAAGACCTTGTAAGTGATTTTGCAGACAGGATGGCAAGTGGATTTATTGAATCTATCGATACCGTACTTGATGTAGTCACTGATCCATTTGGTTCTCTATTCGGTGGTTCATCGCCAGTATCAGATACAGGACTTGGTGGATGGTTTAATAGACTTGAAAAAGGTATGAGTGCCTATATGAAATTCACAAGCTCATCTAACTCACAAGCACCTTCAGAACCACAAGAGGAGCAGCTTGAGAGAGATGCATTCAAATATCCTGAAGATATGTATACACTGCAGGAGCAAACAATATATGAGACAGATGCACTTGAAAAGATAGACATCATCAAGGACAATTCATTCGGTGGAGCAATAACGCAACGCTTCTTTGAGAGAATTTACTGATATAATTACACAACACTAATGGAGAATGAATATGAAGAACAGCGATATTTTAGCAATATGTAAAGCGGACTTTAGACTTACTGAAAGCTTTAAGTCCGAGATGGATGTCAAAAGACTTACGTGGGTCAAAGAATACAATGGGGAACCATACGGGAACGAAGTTGAAGGGAAATCAAAAATCGTTTCCCAGGATATAAGAAAGCAGAATGAATGGCAATTTCCATCTCTAATCGAGCCATTTGTTGCGAATCCTGATATTATCAAAACATCTCCCGTTACATGGGAAGACAAAGAAGGTGCAGAGCAAGCAGAGCTACTGCTGAACTATCAATTTACACGTGGATTCAATAGATATAACTTTATGAGTAATCTTATTAAAGTATTCCAGCGTGAAGGTACGGCTATCATCCGTACAGGATGGGAATTTAGAGAAGAAGAAGTGACTGAGCTTGTTGAAGAGCAGGTTCCTGATATGGACCCTGTTATGTACCAGCAGGCAGTAGACAGAGGCATAGACGTGTCACAAGTCCCAATGACAACAGTCCAGGTTGAACGTACCTACATGAAAACGGTAGTAAACAGACCTACGGCTGAAGTCATGGAAAATGTAGACCTCTTTGTTGACCCCACATGTAGAGGAGATATATCCAAGGCACAATTTGTTATCCACAGATGGAAGACAGGACTTTCAGACCTAAAGAAAGATGGAAGATACAAGAATCTCGATAAAGTCAATGTAGAATCATACAATCAATACAATTCACTCTATACGGAAGTTAATAATGCGAAGAACTTTAGATTTGGAGATGATCCAAGGAAAGAAGTCGATGTATATGAGTATTGGGGATTTATCGATAAGGATGGTGATGGTGTCACAGAACCCATTGTTGCTGCATGGATCAATGATGTACTGATTCGTTTTGAAGATAATCCATATCCAGACAAAGAGATACCATTTGTATCTGTTGCTATGTCTGCAGAGCCATTCTCTCTTATGGGAGTTGCGAATGCTGAATTACTTTCTACACCACAAAAGGTTAAAACCTCTATCCTTCGTGGGGTCATAGATAATATGGCACAGTCAAACAATGCACAAAAGGGGATTAAAGTAGGTGCACTTGACCCACTGAATCGTAAGCGTTATCTCAATGGTCAAAACTTTGAGTTCCAAGGAGACAGAAATGACTTCTGGGATGGCTCATATAATCAAATCCCTGGTTCTGTCCTTGATTTCTTTAATCTCATGTCAAGCGATGTTGAGGCATTAACAGGGGTCAAATCATTTGGACAAGGGATCACGGGCTCTTCTCTCGGTAACACAGCAACAGCAGCACAGGGGGCACTTAATGCCACAGCAAAGCGTGAAGTTGACCTTATTCGTAATATTGCAGAAAATGCAGTAAAACCATTGCTTCGAAAATGGCTCTCTTATTCGTCTGAATTTCTTGATCCCGAAGAAGTAATACGTATCACAAACGATGAATTTGTTCCTATTAAAAGAGATGACCTGAAAGGTAATATTGATATTGAAATAGAAATATCAACACAAGAAACAGATAATATGAAATCTCAAGAGTTATCATTTATGCTTCAGACCATGGGACAATCATTACCGTTTGATATGACGAAAACGATTCTATCTGAGATTGCAAAACTCAAGAAAATGCCTGACCTTGCAAAACGTATTGAAGAGTTTGAACAGCAGCCTGATCCGTTGGTTCAAAAACAGAAAGAACTTGAAATTGCGAAGCTTGAAGCTGAGATTATGGAAAGACAGTCAAGAGCACAAGAGAACCAGATCGATATGGAACTCAAATCTGCAAAGGCAGAGAATGAAAGAGCCAAGGCACGTAAATCAGAATCTGAAGCAGATATTAAAGACCAGGAATTCCTCATGGAAGAAGATGGTATCAAGCGTAAAAGAGAGATAGGGGATAAGATGATGGAACATGCAAGCAAGAAAGGCCTCGAGCTTGCAAAGCAGGGTGTCGTAGGTGAGTAAAATTAACTTAATCTAAAGTTATGCTATAATTTTGTTACGCAGCCTTCTGGTGGTAAGTCGTATCAAAATAAAATATAAAAAGGAATCATATGTTAGAAGAAGTGAATAGCTCACAAATCTTTACAGATGAACAACCAAGAACACTTGAAGTCACACTTGCTGAATTTGATGAACTTGTTGAAGACAAAAGAGCACTGGATAGACTCCTGGAAAATGAAGATTTTAAGAGAATCATTCTTGATAAATATATCGAGGAAGATGGTGCAAGACTTGGAGAACTGCTGATGAGCAGGAACCAACAAGTTGTGAAGGATAGAGATATCATTGTAAATAAAATCGTTGGAAAAGGATATCTGAAAGATTTCCTCAAAGATATGGTCAATGTATTGAATGGTATTGACAATCCTGAGCAGAGAGTAGAACTCATCAGACAGTATCGTGAACTTGAAGAAGCAGAAGCTGAAGAGAGAGAAAGATTGAATACAGAAGGTGCTACAGATGAGTCAAATAGCAACTAATGTAGACCAACTCTCAGAAGAGGAATTCGACAAAGAGTTTGAGAAATTGATCTCAACTCCACCAGAGCAGGTAGATCAGATGCTATCATCAGATTCGGAAGAAACTCAGCTTAACGAGTCTCCGACTGAAGATAATTCCGAAACTACCAATAATGAAGAAAATACTTTAGAGCAACCCGTAAGTGACACATCAGACGAACCGCAAGAGGAACTCGCTGCAGAGAGTGAACCTCCTGTTGGCTCTGAAGATGAATCGCAAGCCGAGGACTCAGAACCAACTGAACAGAATAAAACAGAAAACCAGATCAATTGGGATGCGATTCCAAAAGATGAGGTTTTGCCATGGGAAATCAAAGCAAATGGTATGACTGTAAAGGCTACCCTTGCTGAACTCGAAGAGGGATTTAAACGTGGTATGAACTATACGCAAAAGATGCAGGAGCTTGCTCCTCATCGTAAGAATATGTACCTTATGCAGGAGAATAATCTTTCTACGGAAGACCTCGCCCTGCTTGCGGAAGCAAAGAAAGGTAACAAAAATGCGATAGCGAAACTGTTGAATGATGTAAAAGTTGATCCACTTGACATCGAACCAAATGATGCCGAGAAATACACTCAACCTGATATTGATGTTGACATCAGTAAAAAAGAGTTTGAGCAAGTATCTCAAAACATTTTGGCAGATGAGCAAAATGCACCGATTGTCGAGAATGCATTACAAACAATGCCTAACGACATGTATGAAATGGTGTATGGTGACCCAACAAAGATGACAGCCCTATATGAGGATGTCAAGAAAGGCGTCTACCAGCAAGTGATGCCGGAAGTAATTAAACAGCAAACACTGTATGGAATTAAAGAACCAACAGTGGCTACTTATCTTAGAGTAGCAGAGCAAATGTTTGGACAAAAGCAAGAGTCTCCTGCTTCTGTTGGTTCTCAGCCTCAGCAAAGAGAGCCGGAACCACAGAGACAGGCAAATAATGAACAACTCAATGCCAGAAAAAGAAGTGCGGCTACTGCCCCAAGAGGGAAGAAGTCCACGCCTAAACTGAAATATACGCAAGCGGATTTGGATTCAATGGATGATGAAGAATTTGATAAAGCGTTTCAGTCTGTCATTGGTCGTTCAATCGATGAATACAAATAAGGTATAAAACAAATGAAACATTTTATTTCAATTTCAACAGCAACAGCACTTGATGCACTGTCATCTACAGGTGCAGGACCAGGTAACAGTTTTGATGGTCACGTATATGGTGGCGGTACTATTGCCACAGGTGGTTCTCACGATAATATCCGTACGGACTATTATGACCGTGCAGCGATCAAAGTAGCAAGAGCAGAGCTTATCTATTCCAAGTTCGCTGATGCTAAAACACAGAAAAGAAACTTTGGTAAAACATTCAGAATCAGTAGATTCCTACACATCCTTGATGATGCCAACGTAAATAACCAGGGTCTTGATGGTGATGGTAACGTCATCGGTAATACATCGTTCCTATTTAGAAACGTTGCATATCCTGACCAAGCGTCTGCAGATGCAGCAAAAGCAGCATACGACTCAACACAAGAAGGTCAAGATGCGATTGCAAACAACGTAGAGCCACTTGTAATGCAAGTAACCAACGGTGGTGGTAACCTTTATGGTTCTAGCCGTAATGTTGGTGATGTTGTTACTGCACTTCCATTGCTTTCTGAAGGTGCTGACAGAGTTAACCGTGTTGGTGTGACAAGAGAAAACTTCTCCGCTACACTCGTAAGACAAGGTAACTATGAAGAATATACTGATGAAGTAGAACTCTTCTCTGACCACGATATGCAAATGGAATACAGAACCAAACTTGCAAGACTTGCGCTTGAAGTAAGAGATGACAACGTACAGCTAGGACTTCTTGGTTCTGCAGGTGTGAGATTCTATAACGGTACTGCGACTACTCTCTCAGAAATGGGACAGAATGATGAAGATGCAAGACCAACATATGACTTCTTCCGTAAGATCGTAAAACGTCTGAAAATCAACCTTGCGATCAGAAATGACTCTATGCTGACTGGCTCTAAAAACATCGGAACCACACCTATCAACAGAGCTTACTATGCGATTGTTGGACCAGATGTTGTTTATGATCTTGAAGGTATTGATGAGTGGAGACCAGTACACCAGTACGGCTATGCTTCAAACTTGGCAGATAATGAAATTGGTTCTATTCACGAAACAAGATTCATTGAAACTACAAGAGCGATGAAATATGCTGGACAAGGTGCTGCTGTTACAGCAAATATCGGACAACAAGAAACAAATGGACATTATGATGTATTCCCTATTGTTTACCCTACTAAAGGCTCTTTCGCTGTTGTATCGCTTGCAGGTGCAGGTGAGATCAAATTCAAAGCTAAAGCCCCAGGTAAACCTACATCAGAAGATCCATACGGTGTTAAGGGACTATTCTCTTACAACACATGGTTTGCTTCTTTGGCATTGCAACCGGAGAAACTTCTTGTGGGATACGTATGTGCCAGTGAGTAACATTTCAGGTTTAAGTTAATCTTATGTGTTGGGGTAGTATAATTATATTGCCCCAACTAAAAAAGGATTAACAATGAGCCAAACAGATGAATTTAGACAAATTCCAAATGAGAATGGCTACACAATAAATAAACAATGTGTAGTTAAGAAAAATGATGAAATAATTAATCCACGAAAAGATGGATATATTGCAGTTGGAGGTAGAGTAAGGCTACCTAAAAAATTAATGCTTGAAGCTTTCCCAGAGCTTATACCAGGCAAACAAATCAAAGACTTTACATTATATTATATTACGGAAGATGGAAATATATTTTCACTAAAAAAGTGCAAATTTATGTCTATTCAAAAAAGAAGAAGAAACAATTCTGATAAATTTGATAAAACAATTGTTCTATACAAAGAAGATGGGACTAGAAAACCATATCCAAAATTAGTTCATAGACTTGTAGCAGAAACATATCTTCCAAATCCAGATAATCTCCCAGAAGTTAATCATAAAGATGGAAATCCAGAAAACAATCATGTAGATAATCTTGAATGGATATCTAAAGTAGATAATACAAAACATGCTGTTGAAAATTACCTATTCGAAGGGCAACAGAAGAGCGTTAAAGCTTATAAAGATATGAATGATGAACCAATGATATTTAAATCAATGAAGCAAGCTGCTGACGTACTTGGATTTAAATCAAGGAATGCTAACAAAAATATATCTGAATGCTGCCAAAAGAACCAATCTGGTAAACTAAATAGAGGAAAACCAACAAGCGAAAATCCATTCAGAACAGAAGGTTATGCTTTTTGGTATAATAACGACTAAGACGTAGGTCTAAATTAAAATTAAAAAAAGGATTCAAGTATGGCAACATCGAAGAATAACCAGGATGAAGCAAGAGAAAAAGAGATGAGAGAGCTTAAAGCGGAAGCAGATGAGCTTGGTGTAGAATACACAAATAGAATCGGATTTGAAAATCTTGAGAAGAAAGTGAAAGAAGCACGTAAAGAGAGAGAGAAACTCAAACTCAAAAAGCCTAAAAAACTTTCTGACAAAGAAGTAGCGAAGCTCAAAGCGACATCACTTTCAAAAGTAAGAATTGTCAACCTTGACAAAGATAACACTGGTGCAACAACTGTATTCGCAGGTGTACACAACATGCATATTGACCTTGCAAGAGTGATTCCATTGAATATGGATATTGCACTTGAAGAGGCGTTGATCAGAGATATTGAAAACAGAAAGATGCTTGTTGGTGAACCAGTGATCGATAAGCGTGGTGAAAAAACAGGTAACTTCAAAATGGTTGAAGCACCTATGTACGCTGTAAAAAGATACTAGCCATACAGAGCCAACAGCAATTGTTGGTTCTAATATGGGTATAATCTTTTTATAGAACACCTCAAAATTATAAAAAGGAATCAATATGGCAGGATCAGCATTTATGCCAAATACGGCAACACCTACAACAGCACAAACATACAATGAACTTATGCAATACGGAATACCAGGTCTACCTGGACAAAATGTGACCAATACAATCGGACCACAAGTAAATCCTAATCTGAATATGGGAACAGGGCTTGGTTCTGCATTTGGTGGATTATTTGACCCAAATAGTAGTGCATGGGGCACACAAGGTATGTGGGGTACTCTTGGCTCACTTGGACTTGGGCT
>Ga0256843_1001158_pt1 | contig 21323 bp, 13 predicted proteins | sample AlvinellametaG_FD_191572 | JGI IMG/M metagenome (GOLD analysis project Ga0256843, IMG submission 191572) | Pompeii worm associated microbial communities from hydrothermal vent at the East Pacific Rise, Pacific Ocean - Alvinella | ecosystem: Host-associated > Annelida > Integument > Unclassified ... | reverse complement strand
GCTGGTTTACGAATCGACTGGCGCGAAAACCGGCTGATTCCACTTATACATTCGGTTACAAACGGGCGGAAATATTATCGGCATTTGTCAATGCTTTGACTTTGATAATCATTGCTGTTTTTTTAATCATCGAAGCAGTTAAACGCTTTTTTCATCCGGAGAAAATAGATTCCGTATGGGTGATATATTTTGCGTTGGCGAGTATTATCATCAATATTTTAAGTGTATTGTTACTCCACAAAGATGCCAAGCACAGTTTGAATATGAAATCCGCCTATCTGCATTTACTCACCGATGTGATGACGAGTATAGCCGTGCTCATTGGAGGTTTGCTGATGAAGTACTACGGATTTTATTGGGTGGACAGCTTGTTGTCGGTATTGATTGCCGGTTATTTAATCTATTCAAGCACAGGAATCATCAAACACAGTACACGAATATTGATGCAAGCCGTTCCCAAACATATCGATGTCGATAATTTAAAGGAGCAAATCTTATCTCAACCGGAGGTAAAGGCGATAAAAGAGTTGCATATTTGGCAATTAAACGAGCACGAAACATATTTGCAAGCGGAAATTATTCCGCACAAAGATTTATATTTGTCTGACTTAAAAACTGTCCGTACACAGTTGAAAAAAAAATTGTCGGAAAAAGGTGTCTGTAAGCTGTATCTAATTCCGGTAAATGCTGATTGAGCGAAGTAACAAATTTCGCAAACCGGTTTTTTACCGGTCATGCAGTACCGGATATTGTTTTAATCACTTCTCTTCTTGTGCTTGAATGGCAGTGAGCAAAATCGTATTATATACATCATCCACGGTACAACCTCGACTCAAATCATTTACGGGTTTTCGTAAGCCTTGAAGCATGGGACCAATAGCCAAAGCACCGGTTTCACGTTGTACGGCTTTATAAGTGTTATTTCCGGTGTTCAAATCGGGGAAAATCAATACGCTGGCTTGTCCGGCAACCGGTGAATCGGGGAGTTTTTTCTTTCCGACTTCAGGGTCAACGGCGGCATCGTATTGAATAGGTCCTTCTACCAATATGTCCGGTCGTTTGGTTTTGACAATTTCCGTGGCTTTGCGGACTTTTTCCACATCTTCACCTTTTCCGGAACTTCCCGATGAATAAGACAACATCGCTACTTTGGGCTTGATACCGAATTTTTTGGCGGAATCAGCTGATGCAATAGCGATTTCAGCCAGTTCTTCCGCATTAGGATTCGGATTGATGGCACAATCGGCAAAGGCAGATACCCGATCGGGGAGACACATAAAGAAGACCGATGAAACGATTTTAGCATCCGGTTTGGTCTTGATGATTTGCAAGGCAGGGCGAATGGTATGTTGCGTGGTATGAGCAGCACCGGAAACCATGCCGTCGGCATCACCGGTATACACCATCATAGTGCCGAAGTAGGATACATCTTTGACCAAATCCATAGCGGTAGTTTCGGTAATTCCTTTGTGTTTACGCAATTCATATAGTATTTTGGCGTATTTTTCAACACGTTTATCTGTTTCCGGGTCGATAATTTCAATCTTGTTACAATCCAAATTAATCCCTTTGTTTTTGACCAAATTGCAGATTTGTTCTCTTTTACCCAAGAGTACCAAATCGACCAGTCCGCTGGCTTGTAAACGACAAGCAGCTTTTAAAATTCTGGGGTCGGTTCCTTCGGGTAATACGATTTTCTTTTTTTCGCGGCTTGCCCATTCTTCCAGATTATACAAGAACATGGAAGGTGTCATTTTATCGTTGCTGTATTGTACGAGTTTATCTAATATTTTATTGACTTTTACGTGTTTTTTAAATAACCGGATCGATTGCATAATTTTGCGTACATCATACGGATTAATACGAGGTTTTAAATCGGATATGGCAGCGGTTGCTTCGTAAGTGTTGGGTTGAATCACCACAATAGGCAATCCGGTGTTGATGCCTTCAATCAGTTTTAACACGGGTTTTTCAGGGGTGATACCACCGGTTAAAATCAAACCGGAGATATCGGGATAGGCATAGCTTTTATCGGCTTGTATGGCTCCCAGAATTAGGTCGGCTCTGTCACCGGGCGTAATCACAACGGATTTATCTCTTAAACGGGATAAATAATGACGTAGTTGCATGGCGCCTACTTCGTAATATTTCACCGGTTTTTCTAAGTGATTTTCGCCAAACAGAACTTTTCCGTTGAAGTAATTCATTATATCTCGCATACTGGGTTTGAGTAAGTTTTCATCGCGGGGAATAGCGGTTACGTACACGTCTTTGTCTACTACTTTTTTAATTCTGTTGACAACAGTTTTTACATTTTTGGGTTTGATTTTGTTGGCAATTATGGCAGGAACCTCAACTTTTTCTTCTCTAAAACTGTCATAAGCCAATTTGATATTGCTGATGTATTCGTCAAAAGTTTTATGCACACCACTGGAAACTAAAATAGTAGGTATAGATAAGTTGGAAGCCAATTTTACATTGAGCTCAAATTCAATCATGCTGCCTTCTCCTGAAAAATCACTTCCTTCTATCAAGATAAAATCATATTTTTTTTCCAGTTTTTTGTATTTACGGATAATGGTTTCCAAAATTTTTTGTTCTTGTCCGTTGTTGAGCAGCTCGATGATTTGACTGCGGGTAAAGCCATAAGCATCTTCATATTTTAAGTCTAATTTAAAATAGGAAATCATGGTTTTGATATGGTTGTCTTGTTTGCCGTCGGGATAGTCGTTGATAACCGGACGAAAATATCCGACTTTGCTTTTACGGGTTAACAATTCATTCATCAATCCGATGCTGATAAGGGATTTTCCGCTAAAAGCTTCAATAGTGGCAATATAAATAGCTTTGTTCATTTCAATAATTTTTGATAGGACAAAGGTAAGGCAAAATCAACTCAAACAAATGAAAAATATGGGATTTTTGAGTTAATTTTTTGTAAACTTTCAAATATTAAAAAACCCGAAAAGTTTATGAAAAACTTTCCGGGTTTAGAAATTGATTTATCGAAATTTTAATGTGTATCCGAATCCAAATAATCCGGAGTGCCGTCCCCATCACTGTCATCATTGGTAGGATCACCGTCGCCGTTGGCATCTTCATTTTTGGTAGGAACACCGTCGTTGTCATCATCGGCATCATAAATGTTCAATAAGTTGTCATTGTCGGTGTTGTCATCGGAGATTTTTCCGTTGCCATTTACATCTTCATCTATATTTATCACTGTGTCGTTGTCTAAATCATCATCTACCACAAAAGTTTTGAATGCATAGATTAACGGGGAGTATTTTGGCATGTTACTTCGTGATAAATTAAAGTAGGCTAATCCAGAAGGGGTAATCAATAATCCGGCTCCATAACCTGTAAAAGTAAAGGTGCCGTCTCCATTGTCTGTGTAAGTCCCGTCTTTGAATTCGGGTAACACATTACGCCAAGCTTCAATTCTTTTGTTAAGATTAAACCATTCGGGCAGATGGTCTATTTTTTCTTCAAAAACAGTATTGTTGAGTAACCAACCTTTGTAGCTGACCAGAACGCCGTCAAATTTGGTAATTTCTTTATTTTCACCGGTTTGAAAAGGAATATAATACAAGTCATATACTAAATCTTCCACTTTGGGATCTTCTACTTGTAATACTTGTAAATTGGGATCATCCCACAAGGAAGTATGAGAGCCCGCCGGATCAATTGTATCCAGCGTTACGTTAAATTGTCCGTCGAGGTTGTAGTAATGGGTTTGCATATAACGGGCAATAGAATCTTTTTCTACGTTATTGTACTGTTCTGCTCTGTCTCTTATTTCTTCTTCTTCGGGTTTATCTTCTTCGTCTTTACATTTACTGGCCGTAAGAAATATAAATAAGGATAATAAGGCTAATAATTTGTATTTCATGTTTTTATCATTTGTATTTTGAAAGCGGTATGGTTTATTCTTTTTGAAGAAACGAATGTCTTATGACAGTTTATAGGTTCCTCAAAAATAATCGTCGCAAGATACGATTTTTATTTATTTTTGCATGAGAATTAACAAAGTTTTAAAAGTATGCGGATTGATAAATTTTTGTGGGCGGTACGTTTTTATAAGACCAGAAATATGGCGGCAGATGCCATTAAAAAGAAGCATGTACGTATAAACGGCGTAACAGCCAAACCTGCCAAAGAAGTTTTTGGCGGTGACATTATTGAAATCAGAAAAAATCAAATCAATTATAAAATTTTGGTATTGGATACGCCCAAGAGCCGGGTGGGAGCCAAGCTGGTACCTCAATATATCAAAGATCAAACCCCCAAAGAAGAATTCGAAAACCAAGAATTACTCAAACACGCCAAAGATTATTACCGAAAAAAAGGAACCGGACGTCCCACTAAAAAAGACCGCCGTGATTTAGAGGATTTTTTGGAATAACCATCATGCAACGTATAATTCACAAATGTCCCATAACAAAATTTATATTATTGTTTTATCAATTCATCAATTCATCGATTCATCAATTCATCATATTATCAATAAACAATGAAACTACCCCAACCCAAAAAAATACCTGTTCGCCTTGAAAAACACGGCGATATACGTATAGATAATTATTATTGGCTTCGCGAACGCGAAAATCCGGAAGTTATCGATTATCTGAAAGCGGAAAATGCTTATTTTGAAGCCCAAACCCAATCCTATAAATCGCTGGAAAAACAGCTTTTTCAGGAGATGAAAGCCCGAATCAAAGAGGAGGACGAATCGGTACCGGTCTTTGAAAACGGTTATTATTATCAGTCCCGTTTTCTCAAAGGCAAGGAATATGCAGTACATATCCGTAAAAAAGGAAGTTGGGAAGCGCCTGAGGAATTGCTTTTTGATGAAAATGAGATGGCGGAAGGACATAGCTATTTCAAACTCACCGGCATGGAAATCAGTCCCGATAACCGGATGGCAGTATTTGGTGTCGATACCATAGGACGTCGAAAATATACAATTAAAATTAAGGATTTAATCACCGGAGCATTACTCCCCGATGAAATCACCGATACCACAGGAAGTGCTGTATGGGCATCGGATAATAAAACTTTGTTTTATACCCGCAAAGACCCGGAAACCTTGCGGAGCTACCGTATTTACAAGCACCGTTTGGGGGAACCGGTGGAACAAGATGAATTGGTGTATGAAGAAACCGATGAAATCTTTGATGTTTTCGTTACTAAAAGTAAGTCGAATGCTTATATTTATATCGCTTCATTCAGTACTTTAACCACAGAATACCGTTATATAAAAGCTGACCAACCGGATAGTGATTTCGAAATTTTTGCTCCGCGTAAAAGGGGCGTGGAATACAATCTTTTTCACCGCCATGATGAATTTTTTATCCTGACCAATAAAGATGAGGCGACCAATTTCAAATTGATGAAAAGCGGTTTACAAAATACCGGTATGGAAGACTGGAAGGAAGTCATTCCGCACCGCAGGGAAGTGATGTTGGAAGATGTGGAAATTTTTGATGATTTTATGGTGTTGCAAGAACGCTTTAAAGGTTTAAACCGCTTACGTGTTTTGACAGATGCAGAAGATTATTATGTATCGTTTGATGAAGAAACTTATAGCTTGCGTATCGGCTACAATCCGGAGATGAATACTAAGAAATTTCGTTATATTTATAATTCGATGACGACACCGGCATCGGTGATAGAATTCAACATCCAAACCCGGGAAAAAAATATTTTGAAAGAACAGGAAGTGCCGGACGGTAAATTCGATAAAAACAATTATGCATCTGAGCGCTTGTGGATTCCTGCCCGTGATGGTAAATTGATTCCTGCATCCATGGTTTACCGTAAAGGTATGCAACGCAATGGGAAAAATCCTCTCTTGCTCTATGGCTATGGCTCCTACGGAATCACCGTAGATCCGGGTTTTAGCACTACGCGTTTATCTCTGCTCGACCGCGGATTTATCTTTGTGATTGCACATGTGCGCGGAAGCGAATATTTGGGACGTCCTTGGTATGAAGACGGTAAACTATTGAAGAAGAAAAATACCTTTAACGATTTTGTCGATGTAGCCAAGTATTTGATAGCCGAAAAATACACTTCACCCCAACACTTGTATGCCATGGGCGGTTCTGCCGGAGGTTTATTGATGGGTGCCGTGATGAACCAAGCGCCTGAATTGTTCCACGGAATAGTGGCACAAGTGCCGTTTGTCGATGTACTCACCACGATGCTCGACGACAGCATTCCGCTTACCACCGGTGAATACGATGAGTGGGGCAACCCCAACGATAAAAAATATTACGATTATATTAAATCTTATTCGCCTTATGATAATATTGAAGCAAAGGCTTATCCGAATCTGTTGGTAACCACCGGTTTGCACGATTCACAGGTGCAATATTGGGAACCGGCTAAATGGGTGGCAAAATTGCGCGAACTCAAGATAGACGACAATCAATTACTCCTGCATACCGATATGGAAAGTGGACACGGGGGTACATCCGGACGCTACAAATCCTTGTGGGATACCGCGCGTGATTATGCATTTTTGATTCATTTGTCGGAATCATTGTCGTAGGAATTTTTCAATCAACCCGAGAATTTCGCCCATATGCCGGCATTTTAACCCGAGAATTTCACCAATAGAAATATTTTTTGTAATCTTTGCAGTATAATTTCAACAAACAATTTGGTTCAAAAATCTATTGGGTTTTGAAGAAGAAAGACCTGAACAAGTGAGAAAAAATATCGAAGTGCTAAAACACAATCGAATCATCAGTTCATCAATTCATCAAAAATAAAAAAATGAAAATCATCTGTGTAGGACGCAATTACGCGAAACATATCAAAGAATTACAAAACGAAAAACCCGCCGAACCGGTTTTATTTATGAAACCCGACTCGGCAATTCTCCCCAATAAAAATCCTTTATATCTGCCTGATTTTGCCCAAGAATTTCACTACGAAGTGGAATTGATTGTCAAAATCAACAAATTGGGTAAATATATCGCACCGGAATTTGCGCATCGTTATTATGATGAAATAGGTTTAGGTATTGATGTAACGGCACGTGATTTACAAGCGCAGTTAAAGGCGAAAGGCTTGCCGTGGGAAAAAGCCAAAGCTTTTCACAATTCGGCGGTAGTCAGTCCGGTATTTTTACCGAAATCTGATTTTCCGGATATTCAAAATATCCGGTTCAGTTTGCTGAAAAATGGACAAAAAGTCCAAGACGGCAACACGTCTGATATGCTGTGGAAAATCGATGAGCTTATCAGTTATATCTCCACTTTTTTTATGTTGAAAAAAGGAGATTTAATCTTTACCGGTACTCCTGCCGGTGTAGGTAAAATGGATATCAACGATGAATTTACGGGTTTTATCGAAGATAAGGAGATGTTTCGCATCCGGGTGAAGTGATTTTATTGTTGCCGGTTTGATTGTTTGGGAGCATCCGTCACCGGTCATCCGTCATCGGTCATCCGTCACCGGTCATCTAGCATATTACAACTTCTGCTGCCAATTCCAAGCATCGCGTAGCGCATCTTCCATCGTGAGTTTGGATTTCCAACCCAATTCATTTTCGGCACGGGTGGTATCTGCCCACACGGCAATAACGTCACCTTCGCGTCGCCCTATAATTTTATAATTCAATTTCAGGTTATTGACTTTTTCAAAAGCTTTGATGATTTCCATCACCGAACTACCGCGACCGGTACCGATGTTAAAAATCTCAAAATTGGATTTGTTTTTATCATTCATCAAGCGTTCGAGTGCTACTACGTGCGATTGCGCCAAATCCACCACATGGATATAATCGCGGATGGCGGTACCGTCCGGAGTAGGGTAGTCGTCGCCAAAAACGGATAGTTGCTCACGGATTCCTGCGGCAGTTTGCGTGACAAAAGGAATCAAATTTTGGGGAACGCCCAAGGGGAGTTCTCCGATATGACCGCTGGGATGTGCACCTATCGGATTGAAATAACGCAAGGCAATGGCTTTAAAATCCGGATATGCTTTGGCAGTGTCACGGATAATTTCTTCCCCGATTTGTTTGGTATTGCCATAAGGTGATAAAGCGGGTTTGATGGGGGCTTCTTCCGTGATGGGTAAATCATCGGGCTCGCCATAAACCGTACAGGACGAACTGAAAATAAAGTTACGAATGCCTTGCTTCTGCATTTGTTGTAGCAGATAGGTGAGCGAGCAGATATTGTTTTCGTAGTACAAAAGCGGTTTTTCCACGCTTTCGCCTACGGCTTTGGAAGCGGCAAAATGGATAATGCCGTTGATGTCTTTATTTTGTTCGAAAAAACGGGCGACTTTATCCTTTTCACGCAAATCGATATTTTCAAATTGCGGACGAATACCGGTGATTTTTTCAATGCCGTCCAGCACTTCAACCCGTGTGTTAGACAAGTTGTCGATGATGACAACTTCGTAGCCTTTTGCTTGTAATTCCACTACAGTATGCGAACCGATAAAACCCAATCCGCCGGTAACGAGTATTTTCATTTTGATGATTTTTGACAAAAATACGGTATTTTTTTGTATCCCGCTCGGCGAAGTTTGCAACTTCGCGCGCTTGGCGGAGTTTGCAACTTCGCCAAATAAATACATAAATAATTATCGTAAACTTTATAATTCTGCCAAGTTTTATAGTGTTACTGTGCGTTTTGTACGTACGGGATAGCATGGAGCACGCTTAAACAATCATATTGTTCATGCTCAGCGAAGTTTGCAACTTCGCCCTAATTAATTCACCGATTAAACGATTCCACAATAAACAGTTTAACAAAAAAAACGTATCTTTGTACGTGAAAAAATAAATGACTATGCAATTTTTAGTATCCAGTGACGAACTCATCAAAAATTTACAAGCATTACGCAATGTAATCAACAACAACAATACTATTCCGGTATTGGATAATTTCTTATTTGAACTCAATAATAATTCCTTAAAAATTACCGCTTCGGATTTAGAAACCACCATGACTGCCGATGTGCAAGTTGAATCATCGGATTCCGGTAGATTTTTATTGCCGGCGCGTTTGTTGGTCGATACGGTAAAAGCTTTGCCTACGCAACCATTAACCTTTGCCATCAATGAAGGTTCAGGCACGATGGATATTGTCAGCGAAACAGGTAAATATAGTTTTGCTTTTGCCGATGCCGAAGATTATCCCAATCCGGTGGAAATGGAAGAAGCTTCCAGTATCAATATTCCGGCAGGTGTGCTGACCGATGCCATTGGTAAAACGATTTTTGCCGCCGGTAGTGACGAGCTTCGTCCTACGATGACCGGTATTTTGTTTGAATTTTCACCCGGAGGTTTGAACTTTGTCGCCACCGATGCGCACAAATTGGTAAAATATGAAAGAAACGATTTGAAAGCAGATGCCGAAACCCAATTTATTGTGCCCAAAAAACCTTTGCAAATCTTAAAAAATTATATCGCCGGTGGCAATGACGATGTGATTGTTACTTACGATGACCGCAATGTGAAATTTAATTTTGATAACATTCAATTACTATCCCGGTTAATCAACGGACAATATCCCAATTACCGCGCGGTGATTCCTACGGAAAATCCCAACGTAATGCTGGTTGATAGAAATCAATTTTTAGATGTTGCCAAGCGTATCGCTATTTTTGCCAGCAAAGCCACACATTTGATTCGTTTGGACATTGCCGGTTCCGAGTTGAAAGTTTCTGCTGAGGATTTAGACTTTTCCAATAAAGCCGAAGAACGATTGACTTGCAACTATCAAGGTGACGATATCGCTATTGGTTTCAATTCCAAATTTTTAATTGAAATGTTGAGCAATTTGGATTCGGATGAAATTTCTCTCAATATGTCCGTCCCCAGTAAAGCTGCTTTGATACACCCGCAAGACGGTTTGGAAGACGGCGAAGCCATCACCATGCTGGTAATGCCTTTGATGTTGAACTAATTCACTGCAAAGTGAAATTCTTATACGATATATCAATGAATATTTCCGAAAAGCTACTCATGCTTTTCGGAAATTTTTTTGGGCAAAAAGTCAAGCATTTCAAAACTGGTGTTCGGAATACTTTTACAGATTTATTGGCTTGTCGAAAAAGAGATAAACCGCTGATTTGGTTTCATGTTTCTTCTTTGGGTGAATATGAACAAGCTTTACCTTTGATTGAAGAAATTAAAAATCAACATCCTGAATATCAGGTTGTTTTGAGCTTCTTCTCACCGTCCGGTTATGAAGTAAAAAAAGACAAAACGCCGGCGGATTGTGTGTTTTATCTGCCGGTGGATACCCCTGCCAATGCCCGGAAATTGTTAGATATATTACAGCCTGAAAAAGTCTTTTTTGTCAAATACGATTTATGGCCCAATTATTTGCTCGAAATCAAAAAACGGCAAATTCCCGCTTATTTGGTTTCGGCTTTATTTTCTTCCCGGCACAGTTTTTTCAAACCGTATAACAAATGGCTAAAAGGCAGTTTAGGCGCTTTTAAAATCTTTTTTGCGCAAGATGAAAATACCCAAAAAGTCTTGCACGAGCAAGGTTTTGACAATGTGGTGGTTGCCGGTGATACCCGTTTTGACCGTGTGTATCAGATTGCTCAAAAATCAGAAAAACTCGATTTTGTCGAAAAATTCAAACAGGATTTTCCTTTATTGGTAGCCGGAAGTACCTGGACAAAAGACGAAGAACTATTATTGCCATATATCAATGAAACTCCTTTGAGATTCAAAACGATTATTGCCCCCCACGAAGTGCACCGGCAACATGTTGACGAAATTGTCAAAGCCATTAAAAAACCCTATATTTTATATTCGGATATTCAGCCGGATACCGATTTGACTCAATATGAAGTCTTGATTTTGAACACGATAGGTTTGCTGAACAAGATATATCGCTATGCCGAAGTGGTGTATATCGGCAATGGATTCGGCAAAAGTATTCACAACATTCAAGAACCGGCGGTCTATGGTGTTCCCATCATTACGGGACCCCATATCGAAAAATTCAAAGAAGCGGTAGATCTGCATCAATCAGGTGGATTGGTGATTGTCAATAATGCCGTGGAATTGCAACAAATTTTGGATGAATTATTTACGGATGAAACCCGCCGGCAAAAAATGGCGGAAATCACCCGCAATTATGCCCTGCAAAATGTAGGTGCCACAAAAAAAATTGTGAAACATTTATAGGGAAACGTGTACCGATTCAACAGTTATACGATTACACAATTACACGATTACACAGTTCAACGATTACACAGTTCAACGATTACACAGTTCAACGATTCAACAATAAACAATATGAAAATAGCCCTAGCCCAAATCAACGTCATCATCGGTGATTTTGAACACAACACCCGAAAAATGTTGGATTATATTCAACGTGCCAAATCCCAAGAAGCTGATATCATCGTTTTTCCGGAATTAGCCACGACGGGTTATCCACCCCGTGATTTTTTGGAATTTTCGGATTTTATCGAAAAGGCGGAAAATGCTATAAATCGCTTAAAAGAAGCTTCGCAAGGGATAGCCGTAGTAGTAGGAACACCTACTGTAAATCCGGTAGTGGAGGGAAAAGATTTGTATAATTCCGTCGTGTTTTTACACGATGGAAAAGAAATCTATCGCCAGCATAAAACCTTGTTGCCTACCTACGATATTTTTGATGAAGCCCGTTATTTTGAAGAAGCAAGCGCTTGGAATATCGTGGAATTTCAAGGCAAGAAAATTGCTTTAACGGTGTGTGAAGATTTATGGAATTTAGGCAATGAAAATCCGCTTTATACGATTAATCCGATGGATGAAATGATGAAACACCGGCCGGATTTTATCATCAATGTGTCAGCCAGTCCGTTTGACTATAATCATGCGACTGAACGCATAAAAATATTAAAAGAAAATGTCAAACAATACGGCATTCCCTTGGTGTATGTCAATCATGTAGGTGCCCAAACCGACATCATTTTCGATGGGGGCTCTCTGGCTATTTCACCCAATCAAAAAGTGGTGAAAGAATTGCCCTATTTTACGGAATCACTTGAAATTGTTAAAGTGGATGAATTGATAAAAAACCAAACGGAACACCAACAACCCAAAGAAAAAATTGCTTTGATACACGAGGCTTTGGTATTGGGCATCAAAGATTATTTTGGAAAAATCGGGTTCAAAACGGCGGTTGTCGGTTTGTCCGGCGGATTGGATTCGGCGGTCACAACGGTCTTGGCTGTCGAAGCTTTGGGTAAGGAAAATGTACGGGTTTTGCTGATGCCATCACAGTTTTCATCGGATCATTCGATTAAAGATGCAAAAGACTTAGCCGAAAACTTGGGGATTCGCTATGATATTGTACCGATAAAAGATATTTTTGACAGCTATTTGAAAGAACTCAATCCTTTGTTTGAAGGCAAGCCCTTTGATGTTACTGAAGAAAACATCCAAGCGCGTATCCGGGGTAATTTATTGATGGCGATTTCCAATAAATTTGGCAATATCTTGCTAAATACCAGCAACAAAAGTGAAATGTCCGTAGGCTATGGAACTTTGTATGGCGATTTGGCGGGTGGTATTTCGGTGATTGCCGATGTCTATAAAACCGAAGTTTATGATTTGGCGCATTATATCAATCGAGATAAAGAAATTATTCCGCTAAACACCATTCAAAAACCACCGTCTGCGGAACTGCGTCCCGACCAAAAAGACAGTGACAGTTTGCCGGATTACGATATCCTAGACCCCATTTTAAAACACTATATCGAAGGACGTAAAAGCCCGAAAGAAATTATAGCTTTGGGCTATGATGAGGCTTTGGTTAATCGTATTTTAAAACTCGTCAACCGAAATGAATTTAAACGTTATCAAACCGCACCGGTGTTGCGCGTCAGTCCCAAAGCTTTTGGTATGGGAAGACGCATGCCGATTGTTGCCAAATATTTGGAATGATTTGTTTTAATTTTTTTGTACCTTTAAGGAATTAAACTTTGCATTATGAAACCATTTTTCACTTTTTTATTTCTTTTTAGTTACTTATTAACCATACAAGCTCAACAGGAAACCGCTCATTGGTTTTTTAGTAATCATGTAGGCTTATCCTTTATTTCCGGAAGTCCGGTTGTTGATTTAAGTGGTCAAGTTTCTAATGAAGAAGGTTGCGCCTCTATTTCAGACAATTCCGGACAGCTTATGTTTTATACCGATGGTGTAAATGTATGGAATAGAAATCATCAGTTAATGCCAAATGGAAACAATTTATTGGGTGATGACTCTACAACCCAATCAGCTATTATTATTCCTTTACCGGGTACGGAGACATATTATATATTCACAGTAGATGAGGCATTTAGCGCTCCTTCGCCTGATGGCATAAACTATACGGTGGTGGATATGAGTTTAGATGGAGGCTTGGGTGATGTGGTCAACGGACAAAAAAATATCCCTTTGGTTACGCATGCTTCCGAAAAAATTGCTGCTGTAGCCAATGCTGCAGGAGACGGATATTGGGTTGTTGTTTTTGCTCCATCTACCTCTTCTACCGGAGTACCATATGATACAACAGGTGGAGATTTTACCACTTTTTATGCTTTTGAAGTCAAAGCTACCGGAATTGTAACATCGGTAGTTTCTCCTGCTAATATCAGTGTGCAGGGAGGAGTAGGTTATATGAAGCTTTCTCCTGATGCCACTCGTTTAGCCATAGCTAATATGCTTGATTATACCGTCTATGTTTTTGATTTTGACAATTCTACCGGAGTGGTTTCAAATCCCGATCAATTGCCTTTGCCTGCTCAATATAATGAACCTTATGGTTTGGAGTTCTCCCCCGACGGCACCAAATTATACATCAATAATAGAGGATCAACTGTTGTAAATTATGCTTTAATGCAATTTGATTTAAGTAATGCCAATTCAGTAACTGTTATTAGCACTGAACTAAATTACCGGGCGGCTTTACAATTGGCTTTGGACGGAAAAATTTATCAAACACATACCTTGGATTATGGAACCGGTACTCAATTTCTAAATGTTATCAATCATCCCAATGCAACAGCTTCGCAAGTGGATTATCAACGAGATGCTATTGATTTGGGAGCCGGACAAACCTGTCACCAAGGCTTGCCTAATTTTATAGCTTCTTTTCTTCATTGTCAATCTAATGCTCAAATTGTTTCCTCAGGGAATGATACCTATGAAATTACAACAAATGAAGCTTTTACATCAGTTACTTGGGATTTTGGAGACGGAAGTCAGCCGGAAATCACTTATCCGGATAATCCCCCGGATAATAATCATACACTTGTCCATCATGTTTTTCCTAACCAAGATCCTTATACTATTTTAGCAACTATTGATTTTGAAAACAACTGTGCCTTTGAAGCGGTTTTAGATGTAAATGTAAATGCCGTAGAAGATTATTTAGCCCAAAACATCAAAGTTTATCCCAATCCGGCAACGGATATAGTTCATATTTCTTTGCCGGAAACCGAGGTTGTTAAAATCAGTGTTTTGGATATATCCGGCAATTATATCTATAAAAATATTCCTGTTTATGCCGATACATATCAATTGAATATGAAAGGAAAAAAAGGTTTGTTTTTAGTCAAAATTACCACAGATAAACATTCTTTGGTTAAAAAAATATTACTGAAATAATTAAGATTGATTCATCCTTTGAATTTGACACAATTAAATACTTAATCTTATGAAAAAAATATTTGTTATTGCTTATCTTTTAATTTCTTTTTCTTTTTTAGGTCAAGAAGAAAATTCTTTGAGTTCAAAGCTCAATGATATTACATTCAGAAATATAGGTCCCGCTTTTATGTCCGGACGGATTGCCGATGTGGCTTTTCATCCGCAAAATAGAAATATTTGGTATGTAGCCGTGGGTTCCGGCGGTGTTTGGAAGACCGAAAATGCCGGTACTACTTGGCAACCTGTCTTTGACGGACAAAAATCTTTTTCTATAGGTTGTGTGACGGTTGATCCTAATAACCCGCATCGTGTTTGGGTAGGAACCGGTGAAAACGTAGGAGGACGCCATGTTGGATTCGGCGATGGTATCTATTTGAGTGAAGATGACGGAAAGACATGGAAAAATATGGGACTAAAAAAATCAGAACATATTTCAAAAATTATTGTTCATCCCGAAAATTCTGATATCCTGTATGTAGCCGTACAAGGCCCCTTGTGGAATAAAGGCGGTGAACGCGGATTTTACAAATCAACCGACGGAGGAAAAACCTGGAAAAAAACATTGGGTGACGAGGAGTGGACCGGAGTTACCGATATCGATATCGATCCGAGAAATCCCGACCGTATATATGCCGCTACTTGGGAGCGTCACCGTACAGTAGCCAACTATATGGGAGGTGGTTTTAAGACGGCTATTTACCGTTCGGAAGACGGAGGCGAAACTTGGAAAAAAATTATGAAGGGAATTGAACCGGGGAAAAAAGGAAAGATAGGTTTGGCGGTTTCACCCATCAAACCGGATGTAGTGTATGCTGCGGTGGAATTGGTACGAAAAAAAGGAGGAATTTACAAATCTACCAATAGAGGCGAAACCTGGGTGAAGCAATCCGATGCTGTTGCCGGTGCAACAGGCCCGCATTATTATCAAGAATTATATGCCAGTCCGCATGAATTCGATAAAATCTTTTTGGCCAATGTGCGGATGATTGTCTCGGATAATGGCGGTAAAGATTATTATACCATGAAAGAAATGCACAAGCATTCGGATAATCATGTTTTGAAATTTAGAAAAGACGATCCCAATTATATGTTGGTGGGGACTGATGGTGGATTATATGAAACTTTTGATAAAGGAGAAAACTGGCGTTTTATCAATAATTTACCGGTAACCCAATTCTATAAAATTGCATTGGACGATACCCAGCCCTTTTATAAAATTTATGGTGGCACCCAAGATAATAGTACTGAATGCGGTCCTTCACAAACCGATAATATGCACGGAATTGCGAATCGCGATTGGGAAGTGGTGCTTTTTGCCGATGGTCATCAACCGGCTACCGTTCCCGGTAATCCGGACATCGTTTTTGCCGAATGGCAAGAAGGAAATTTGGTGCGCAAAGATTTAAAAACCGGTGAAATTACTTATATCCAACCACAACCTGCCGAAGGAGAAGGTTTTGAACGCTTCAATTGGGATGCCCCTGTGTTGATTAGTCCACATAATTCAAACCGGATTTATTATGGTTCATACCGCGTATGGCGTTCGGATAATTTAGGAGATGATTGGACACCTGTTTCCGGTGATTTAACCCAATACGAAGAACGTTTTGACAAGCCTATTATGGGTAAAAAACAATCTTGGGACTCTCCTTGGGATGTATATGCCATGTCTACTTTTAATACTTTGACTTCCTTGGCGGAATCACCGGTAAAAGAAGGATTAATCTATGCAGGAACCGATGACGGGATGATTCAAGTAACAAACAATGGTGGACAATCGTGGCGTAAAATACCGGTATCTAAATTACCAGGTGTGCCTAAATATGCTTTTGTCAATGATATCAAAGCAGACTTATATGATGAAAATACAGTCTATGTATGCTTAGACAATCACAAAGAAGGCGATTTTAAACCTTACCTTTACAAAAGTACTGATAAGGGGAAAACTTGGAAAAATATCACCGGCGATTTGCCCGAACCATTGATTGTTTGGCGTTTGGTACAAGATTATAAAAATCCGGAATTGTTGTTTATAGGAACCGAATTCGGGATTTATACTTCACTCAACGGAGGAAAAAATTGGCATAAACTCAATACAAAAGCCAATATTTCTTTTCGGGACTTAGCCGTTAAAAAAGGAGAAGACGACTTGGTAGGAGCCAGTTTCGGCAGGGGAATTTTTATCTTGGATGATTATAGTTTTTTACGGGATGTAAATGCCGAACAATTAAAAAAAGAAGCTGTATTGTTTCCGCCCAAAGACAGTTGGTGGTATTTTCAAAAAGGTATTTTGGGGATGAGCCAAAAAGGCAGTCAAGGAGCTTCTTATTTTTTGGCACCTAATCCGCCTTATGGTACTACTTTTACTTATTATTTGAAAGATTCTTTTCAGTCTTTAAAACAAAAACGCCAGGAATATGAAAAAAAACTCACCAAGCAGGGAGCTGATATCAATTTTCCGGGATGGGATAATTTAAGTAAGGAAATTACTGAAGTTAAACCCCGGTATTTCATCACGATTCTCGATCAAACAGGTGAAATTGTTAACCGTGTACCGGCCGTATCTCAAAAAGGTTTTCACCGGGCTACTTGGAATCATACCCGTTTTTCAAAAGCAGTTTTAAAGGACACCGGTAATAAACGGAATATGTATGGAAGGGGTAACCAAGTGCGGGTAGTTCCCGGAACTTACAAGGCTTATTTGTGTAGGATAGATAAGGAAGGCAACGAGCAAAAATTATCTCAGACTTTTTCCTTCCATTTGAAACGTTTGCATCAACCGGCTCTTCAAGGAAAAGACTGGAAAACCGTAGCGGATTTTTGGGTTCAATTAGATGATTTAATTGCCAGAGCAAATCTATTGGGTGATAAGTTGATTCAACAGAAAAAAGAATATAAAATATTGGAAAAAGCTTATTTAAAAGCCCGTAAAAACGATGAAAATCTGTTGAAAGAATTGCGTAAAACTGCCCAGTCCATTTCAAAACTTGAAGAAGAATTGTTTGGAAATCCGGCTAAAAATGAAGTTGGCGAACACAATAAACCCGGTTTGTTTGAACGTTTGAACAAAGTTAAAACAGGTGTAGCCAATTCTTCATACGGCCCTACGGGTATGCACTTGAAAACTTTTGTTATTGCACAAAAAGAATACGATAGACTAAATGGACAACTTCAACAAGTAGAAAGCCAATTAAAACAGCTTAAAACTAGTTTGAAAAAACTGGGAATACCGTATTTGGAAATGGATATTTATCAAGAATAATCCCTCTTGTATATTTATTAAATTACGGATATTTGTAAGTGTATAAAAAAATAAAAACCCGAATCCTTAAACATAAGTTCAGGTATATAATTGTACTTGCAGGATTGTTATGGTTTTGGTTTTCATTGCCTAAATCCTTGTTTCAGGTTCCTTATGCCACTGTTTTAACGGATAAGCATGATGAATTGTTATCAGCGAGGATTTCCCGGGATGGTCAATGGCGTTTTCCGCCTCCTGATTCAGTTCCATATAAATTTAAACAATGTATTGTGCAGTTTGAAGATGCCTATTTTTACCGGCATCCGGGGGTAAATCCGGTATCATTGCTCAAAGCGGTTTATCAAGATATCAAAGCAGGAAAAATTATACGTGGCGGAAGCACCTTAACCATGCAAACCATCCGTTTATCGCGGGATAATCCTCCGAGGAATGTCTATCAAAAATTCATTGAGATTATTTTAGCTTTGCGCTTGGAAATTTCTTATTCCAAAGATGAAATTCTCAACATGTATGCTTCACATGCGCCTTTCGGTGGCAATGTTGTAGGATTAGAAGCAGCTTCATGGCGCTATTATGGACGCCCTGCCTATAAATTATCTTGGGGTGAAGCCGCAACCTTAGCGGTTCTTCCCAATGCGCCTGCCCTGATTTATCCGGGAAAAAATCACGAAATTTTAAGCCGGAAACGCAATCGCTTGCTCGACAAATTGCAAAAGGAAGGCATCATCGATGCCACCACTTGCGAGTTGGCAAAAGCAGAACCTTTGCCGGACAAACCGAAAGCTTTACCGCAGTTAGCACCACATTTGTTGACTTGGGCACAAAATAAAACAGACGGATATATTCATTCGTCCTTGGATAAATTTCTGCAAAAACAAGTTTTGGACATCGCCCAAAGGCATCATCAATATTTAAGCGCTAATAAAATATATAATATGGGTGTAATGGTGGTTTCCGTGCCCACCGGTAAAGTGGTAGCTTATGTAGGAAATGTAAAAAACCGTTCCAAAGATAAAGGTGATGATGTAGATGTCATCCGGGCACCCCGAAGTACAGGTAGCTTGCTCAAACCTTTTTTATATGCTTGGGCGATGAAAGACGCTGTTATATTGCCCGGTACTTTACTGAAAGATGTGCCTACGCAAATTGCGGGTTATCATCCGAAAAATTACAACAAGACTTATGATGGCATGGTCCCCGCAAGCCAAGCCTTGGCGCGCTCGCTCAATGTGCCGGCTGTACGCTTGCTCAGAGAATACGGCTTGCAAAAATTCCGTGATAACCTGCAAAAATTACAATTACCCACGATTGATAAACCGGCTAAATACTATGGCTTAACTTTGATACTGGGAGGGGCGGAAATCCGCTTGTGGGATGCCGTAAAAGTATATGCCGGTATGGGACGAAGCTTGTATCGCTACAATCAAACCGGTAAGTATTACAATGATAATTATAGTGAACCTGTGTTTTTAAGAAATCAAAATCTTTTTCAATATTCAAAAGTCATCGATAATCCGCCTTTTGGTGCAGATAATATTTGGTTGGTTTTCGAGGCTCTATCGGCCAAAGACCGTCCCGTAGAAGGGGATGATTGGAATATATACCGTTCGGCCCGGAAAATTGCATGGAAAACCGGCACCAGTTTTGGACATCGCGATGCTTGGTGTGTGGGAGTTACTCCCAAATATGTAGTAGGTGTATGGGTGGGTAATGCTTCCGGTGAAGGTCGTCCCGGATTAACCGGCACCCAATCGGCGGCACCGGTGATGTTTGATGTATTTGAAATACTTTCCAAGCAATATGACTGGTTCCAAAAACCTTTTGATGCTTTAAAACAAGCGGAAATATGTAGTAAAAGTGGATATTTGGCATCGGAAAATTGTGCGGAAAAAATTTGGACGGATATTCCGTTTAACGGTGAACGTACTGAGGTGTGTCCGTATCATCAGATTATTCACCTGGATAAAACCGGCAGATATCAAGTCAATTCTACTTGCTATTCCGTAGCCGATATGCAAAGCCGTTCTTGGTTTGTTTTACCACCTGTTCCGGCCTGGTATTACCGCAAAAAACATGCGGATTATAAGCCTTTACCTCCTTGGAACGAAGCTTGTCAATCTCCGGAAGAACACAATATGGATGTAATTTATCCCAAAAATAATACCCGTATTTTTTTGCCCAAAGATTTTGATAATTTGCAACAAAAAACGGTTTTTAAAGCGGTACACCGCCGTAAAGATGCCGTCATATATTGGCATATAGACAATAAATTTGTTGCGCAAACCAATGATAAACACCAATTGGAAATCTATATTCCTCCGGGAAAACATATTTTAACATTGGTAGATGATACCGGTGAAATGATTATGCGGAAGTTTGAAGTGGTAGCCAGATAATTTTTGGGAGAACGGATTTATCTTATTAACTTGCCAACCGGTTGAAGGATTTAATTATCAATGTTGGGAGAAGTTGTAAACTTCACTAAGCAAGATGCAGGTCATCGAGTGATTTGGACAGTAGTCCGAATCGTATCGAGATGTCCGTTATCGGTGGCTTCGGTACGATTTTCACTTCGTGCCTTGTGAAAATCACTCAGCCACCTGGTGAGTAGGTCGTCGAGTGTCTGCCTAGGGCGGATATATCGAGATGTCCGTTATCGGTGGCTTCGGTACGATTTTCACTTCGTGCCTTGTGAAAATCACTCAGCCACCTGGTGAGTAGGTCGTCGAGTGATTTGGACAGTAGTCCGAATCGTATCGAGATGTCCGTTATCGGTGGCTTCGGTACGATTTTCACTTCGTGCCTTGTGAAAATCACTCAGCCACCTGGTGAGTAGGTCATCGAGTGATTTGGACAGTAGTCCGAATCGTATCGAGATGTCCGTTATCGGTGGCTTCGGTACGATTTTCACTTCGTGCCTTGTGAAAATCACTCAGCCACCTGGTGAGTAGGTCGTCGAGTGTCTGCCTAGGGCGGATATATCGAGATGTCCGGTGCCACTGGTTTTTCTAATTAATTATTGGAAACACAGCGATTACACAATTACACGATAAACGATTCAAGACTTGAAAGAATGACTACAATTATTATATACATATTATTAGGTTTAGCAGTCGGATATATCGGCGGATATGCCGGTATTGGCGGAGCGCCTTTTCTGATTGCTTTTTTGGTATTGGTCTTGGGAATTTCACAATATACCGCCCAAGGAAGTGTGCTGACGATGATGCTCGGCCCCATGAGTTTGTTGGGTATAATGACGATGAAAAAAGAAGTAAAAACCCAATGGAAAAACATAGTGATTGGCGTAGTGGCTTATGCAGTTTTTTCTTATTTCGGAGCGGAATTGGCTTTTCGTTTCGGTGAACTTTCGGTTAAAAAATATTTTGC
>Ga0256843_1001157_pt1 | contig 21324 bp, 28 predicted proteins | sample AlvinellametaG_FD_191572 | JGI IMG/M metagenome (GOLD analysis project Ga0256843, IMG submission 191572) | Pompeii worm associated microbial communities from hydrothermal vent at the East Pacific Rise, Pacific Ocean - Alvinella | ecosystem: Host-associated > Annelida > Integument > Unclassified ... | reverse complement strand
TCGAAATAGACCAAAAAGGGAACTCTTTTTCCCACTCTTTTGTGGTACGATAGACCCAGTTTTTATTATCAAGTTCTATAGAAGATTTTAAAATCCAATAGTGCAGTTGTTGCAGAAAAATAGCCTCGTTTAAGCCAAGCTCTAAAGCAAGTGATGGAAGTATAATTAGGGGGGATTCATTTAAGAGAAGTTTATTCATTTTTTTCCTTTTTTATCACAAAAAAAAGACTGCACAAACCTTATGCGATTTAAGAAAAGCTTTAAATTATATCAATAATAGATAGAGAGCAGTATTTATTTTATAGTTATAATATGATTATATTACAAATACCGAACTAAGTCAAGATATATTATGTTATATACGAACTTTTTATTATTTTCGTTCGACAATTTTTATTATTTTAGGAAGTTTTTGAACCCAATCTATAACTTCTTGTTGCTCTTTATCTTTTAACATAAGTTCTAATGCTATTCTATGTGGTGGCTTCATTTTAGTTTTTTTATTTGCCCATTCTGATATAGAAGATTTACCCATTTCAAACATTCTTGCAATATCAGATTGACTCATTCCCAATTCCTTTTTAACACGTTCTATCAACTCAACTTGATAGCTTAAATCTTCTTCCATTCGCTTCCTTATGAGATTTTTTCTAATTTTATCTAAAATAGGATGCAAATAAACCGTAGGGTGCTGTTTTCAACGCACCATTAATAAAAATTGAAATAAAAACAGAGTAAAGGTAGGGTCTCTTCTCATAAAAACACCATTTAAATCAAAGGAATAAATAGATTAAAAATTCAATTTATAATCCTTTTTATGGTTAAAATAGACCAAAAAGGGAACTCTTTTGTGGTACGATAAACCCAATTTTTATTATCAAGTTCTATAGAAGATTTTAAAATCCAATAGTGCAGTTGTTGCAGAAAAATAGCCTCGTTTAAGCCAAGCTCTAAAGCAAGTGATGGAAGTATAATTAGGGGGGATTCATTTAAGAGAAGTTTATTCATTTTTTATCCTTTTTTACCACAAAAAAAGACTGCACAAACCTTATGCGATTTAAGAAAAGCTTTAAATTATATCAATAATGGATAGAGAGCAGTATTTATCTGTGAAGATAATGAATTATAACATAAAAAATTAGTAAAATTAATATAAAAATTAAGTATACTAAGTATTAGTTGTGAAAATATTAATTTTTTTCTATTTCGTGCAATACTTTATAAAATTCTCTTACAGCATTTAACTGTTGCTCTTGTTTATAGGATTTCAACATGTATTCCAAAGTTTTTCTTGCCATTTTGGGAACTTCTTTTGAACTCCATTGTGCAATGGCAGAAGTAGTAACATCTAATTGTCTTGCTAAATCAGATTGGCTAATATTCATTTCTTCACAAACTTTTTTAACTATATTTTTTTCTTCCATTCGCTTCCTTATGATTTTTTCTAATTTTATCTAAAATAGGATAAGAGGGGATATGTGTAGGGTTAGTGGGGTGCTGTTTTGAATATACTATTCATAAAATTAAAAGATTGTAGCAAAAAGATATTTAATAAGCAATTCTTATAAAATATCTTTAAATATATAAACTTATCTATATAAAAGTGTTATAATTATTTATTAAAGATTTTCTAGAACTCTTATGAGTTAAATTTAGATAAAAAACAAGGAAAAATAGATATGAAAAAAATATTAGCAACAACCATCATCATAGGTTTTATCTCTCAACCATTAATTGCAAGAGATGAATATGATAGAACTTTTGATTCTATTTATAAAACTCAAAAAATTTACTACTCTTTAGATAAAAAACTCAATAAAGTTTTTGGTAAACTCAAAAATAAACTTTCAACTAAAGGAAAAAGAGTTTTAATGAAAAGTGAAAATAAATGGGTTCAGAAAAGAGACCATAATTGTGCTTTTCCTGAAACACATTCTGTTAATATTGAGTGTGCTGTATCTGAAACAAAATGGAGAGTACACTTTTTAGAAGATAGACTTCGTGAGTGTGAAGAGCTGGGATGTAAAATAGAGAGACTCTAAATTAAAGTGAACCTCACTCTTCTAAATAAAATTTTATGATAAGAGTGCCATTTTTCCCTCTTCCCAAAGTTTAAACTCTGGTGTAAAGTATTTTATTCTTACCTTTTTAAACTCCCGAATTGAGTAGAGTGGTCGTCTTGAAAAGTGTTCAATTTCAGAGGCTATCTCTTTGATTATTCCATTGGTCTCTTCTGTTGTTTTTCCATGAATCATAGTAAAGAGATTATAGGGCCAATTTGGATATTTAGGTCGAAGATAGCAGTGGCTAACAGCAGAAAATTCAGCTGATTTTCTTCCCATCTCTTCACCTTTTGACTCTTCTATATCCCAAACCACCATAGCATTGGCATTAAATCCTGCTTTTCTATGGTTTAAAATTCCTGCAAATCTTCTCATGACTCCAGCCTCTTTTAACTCATTTAATATAGAAAAAAACTCATCATAAGAGAGTCCTAATCGTTCAACAATCACTTTAAAAGGTTCTGGAACAATAGGAATATCATGTTGAGAGAAAGCAATAACTTTGCGATGGAGTGTTGTAAGTTTAATATTTTTCCGTTTTGGTTTACTCACTTTCTCTTTTTTAGCATCATTACCTGTAGTATTGAGTTTAACAGAAATTTTAAAGAGTTTCAGTGTAGGAAGTATAATAAAATCGATGGCATTCGCCTCTTTTGCTAAAATCTCTACAGTTTTTCGTAAACCAAATTGAGAGTCAGGAGCAACAGCAAGTGTAAACCAGATGTTAAAAGTATGTTCTCTCTCATAGTTGTGTGAAACACCTGGATGAGCGTTGATAACCTCTACGGCATGGTCTATATCTTCTCTTTTTATCTTAAAAGAGACCAAAGAGGAGCTATAACCTAAACGTTTTGTATCAAAAATAGGCGAGATTTGCCGAATAATTTTATTCTCTTTCTCTTTTATAATCTCTTTTATAATATGCGCTTCATCTGTTCCTAACTCTTTGGCAATTACAGCAAAAGGTCTGGGAGACAAAGGAAAATTTTTTTGAATAATAGAGAGCAGTTTGGAATTCATGCTGTAGCCTTTTAAATTAATATTTTAATATTTAAAGATTATACTACTCATGGAAAAAGATTTATTTGATGTAAATCAACTATTTTAAAATGTTCTTTTTTATTAAAAATTTTCTTTCATAAAAGCATCACTCTTCTCTTCAAAAAATTCCATTCGTGCTCTTCCTTTTGGCAAAGTTTTTCTAAGTTTTTTCATCTCTTTTAAAAAAGGGTCTATGGTATTAGGAATCAACTTTTCAAGATAGAGACGAAGTCGTTTTGCCATGGCAGGAGAGGCTCCACCTGTTGAGACAGAGATGGTTAAATCTCCTTTTTTTATGTAAGAGGGAAAGATAAAATCACAATAAGCTGTGTTGTCCACAGAGTTTACTAAAACTCTTGTGCTACGGCTCTCTTTGTAGATAGATTTATGAAGTTCTATAGTATTGGTAGCAACAACAACAATATCATAACCATCAATATCTCCATGCTGATAGGCTTTTATTCTTATATTTATATTGTGTAGTGTGGCAAAAGAGAGAAAATCTTTAGAAGACTCTTGGGTAATAATATCTATATTTTTTGTAAAGTCTAGCAATTTTTCTAACTTTTCTAAAGCGATAACTCCACCACCAATCAGCAGTACTTTACGATTTTTTAAACTAAGATAGGCAGGGAAAAATGACACTATTTATCTCCTTCCATTAATGCTAATTTGGCTTTAAATATATCAATACAGTTGGTACACTCTTTGACTGTATTGGTCTCAATAATCATATAAAGAGCCTCTTTGTTAAGTATAGTAACTTTCTGTTTGGTCACTTTAATAATACTCTCTTTTTTAAATTTGGTCATAATTCTTGAAAAAGTTTCAGGAGTCAGATTTAAAATTCCAGCAATCTCATTATTTTTTAGACGATTAAAAATGGCTATGCGTTCAAGCATTAAATCAGCAACTTTTGCTTCTGAAGAGAGAATTGTCTCTTTATGTACCAAAGAAGAGAGAACCATCACTTTTGAAGTGAGTGACTTAATTAGCCCTAAAGAGAACTCTTTGTTATCCAGATACTTATAGACTTTATCAAAGTGTAAAAGTCCCATGACCCCATCGGAAACAAATTCACAAGTCACAGGAAAAGGCTCTTTTTCAAAACAGGCATACTCTCCAATAGTATCGGGAGCTTCCATCCGTTTAATCTGAACTTCTGAACCTTTGGGAGAGGTTTTATAGAGTCGGATAGTACCTTCTAGTAGAATATGTAGATAATCACTCTCGTCTCCTTCATAAAAAACAATGCTATTTTTTGTAAACTTTTTTATATAAACACTGTCATAAAGCTCTTTATGGAACTTTTTATCTAAATCAGAAAACATCGGAATATCTGCTATATCAACCATACTTCTCTCTTATTTTTTTATCAATTATACTTAAGTTCTCTTGAGAGGGTCATAAGATGTACAAATAATAGAGAAAAAGTTCACTATTTCTTATAAGCCCACATAATTAATATTTTATTAAAAAGTTATATTAAATTTTATTTTAAGAAAAAATTCATTATAATCCCAAATAGAAAACAAAGAAAAATATAAAAGGATAAAAAGATGTTAAAAACAACATTTAAAATTTCAATCGCAGTAGCACTATTAACAGTAGGAAGTATGGCAAATGGTCAAGGTAATGGAAAAGGTAATGGTAATCAAGAGACAGCAACTCAAGAGACTCAAGAAGTAACAACTCAAGAGAGAGGTCACGGAAAAGGAAAAGGTCATCATGCATCTAAGAACTCTCAAAATGAAGAGTCCTCTTCAAGTGAAAATGGAAATGGAAAGAGTAAAGGTAATAAAGAGAGTGAAGAGCCTTCACTTCCAACATTAACAGATGCAGATAAAGCAGGAATTATCTATATTGTTGAAGAGGAAAAAGTTGCTAGAGATGTATACAGACATCTTGCAGAGAGCTGGGATACAGATATTTTCTCTAAAATTGCTGACTCTGAGCAGAAACATGTTGATGCAGTATCTAAACTTGTATCAAAATATGATGTAGAGCTTCCAATGACAATGGATGAAGAGGGTATCTTTACAAGTGAAAAACTTCAAGATATGTATGATGCACTTGTAGCTCAAGGGGATAAATCTTTAGAAGAAGCACTTAAAGTAGGTGTTGAGATTGAAGAGACCGATATTGAAGATTTAGAAGAGCTACTTGATGGCGAACTTGAAGAAGATGTAGAAAAAGTTTATAGTAGAATTCTTAGAGGAAGCTACAATCACCTACGTTCATTTAATAGACAACTAGACAAATAATTATCTTAACATGGGCATTAAGCCCATGCTACTTCTCAAACCAATTTAACTCTTCTCGTAAATTTACCACCTTACCTACAATAATAAGTGCAGGTGTTGGCAAATCTTTTGCTTTTTTCCATATACTCTCTAGTGTTCCAATGACTGTTTTCTCTTCAGAAGTTGTCCCTTTACTAATGACAGCAACAGGATAATCTTTTGGTTTCCCTATCTCTATTAACTTGTTAGAAATATATTTGAGGCGATGAAGCCCCATTAAAAAGATAATAGTATCATCTGTTTTATAATTCTCCCAAGGAATTTGAGAATGGTCTTTATTTTTGCTCTCGTGACCCGTTACTACCCTAAAAGAGACTGTAATACCACGATGGGTAACAGGAATTCCAGCATATTCAGGAACAGCAATCGCCGAGGTGATACCAGGAATAAACTCAAAAGCAATATTACGCTCTTTTAGATAAATTCCCTCTTCGCCTCCTCGCCCAAAAACCAGTGGGTCTCCCCCTTTGAGACGAACGACATTTTCATATTTCAGAGCATTTTGATAAATGGTTTCATTAATCTGCTCTTGAGGCATTGAGTGATGAGAGTCGGCTTTTCCAACATAGACAAACTCACAACCATCTTTTGCCTCTTTTAAAATTTCTGGATTGGCTAATCGGTCATAGATAATTACATCTGCCTCTTGCACCACTCTTAACGCTTTGATGGTTAAAAGTTCCATATCACCTGGACCTGCTCCTGTTAAATATACCACTTATTTCTCCTTTTGTTGATAGATAAAGATACCCGAGGGACTCTTGAGTTGAAAAATCTCACGCTCTAAGAACCACTCTTTGGTATTGATAACATTGACTTGATTGGTATCATTAACAGAGACATAAAGAAAATCATCAAGATTTGACCAACGAACATGAAGCACCTTACCTTTAAATGTAAAAGTCTGAATGATTTTTAATGTTTTGGTATCTATAATTTGAATGGTTGGGAAATCTTTGCCCGAAAAAGTAACGGCTAAATAGTTTTTATCAGGACTAAGTGCTGTAAAAACGGGTAATCCCTTAACCTTAATATTTTTAATGAATTTAAAATTCTTATCATAAACCATTACTTTATTGTCCCCTACAGCAGGAATAAATGTCTTATCTTTACTGAGTGACCAGAAACCAAAATGGGGTACCTTTAAAACAGGTTTATTATCTTTTGCTGTCACTTTTATCTCTGAAAATTTCATCGTATCAAGATCAAGCACTCCAAACGCTTTGGTCAAAAAGAAGCCCACAATATAAGTATTATCTTTAATCATCGCATCAAATGGCATCTCGCCCACTTTAAACTCTTTAAAAACTTTAAATTTTGGTAACCCTTTTCCAAAATTCTCATCTTTTAGTACCGTTACCTTATCTGCATCCATCTGTGCAAAAATAACCATATCTTTATAAATTTTGATACCTACATTTTTTGAGCCTGTCTTTATCTTGTCAATCGGTTTTAAATCTCGTGTTAAAATATCAACCGATTTATCATCATAATTGGCTACAGCCACATAGTTTTTACCAATTACAAATCCAATCGCACTCTTAGATGTCTTGTACTCATGCAACACCTTCTCTGTTCTTGGGTCAAAGTGGACAACATACCCATCACGGCTAATCAGATAACCATCATCTCCATCAAATTTAATAATCCCATGGTTCATATTGTGCATATTTTTCATATGTGATTTGGTTAAACCTCTATTGATAACAGCAACTGATTCACTCTCTCGCTCTACTACAAATATCTTCTCACTGGCATTGGGTGTTCCTGCAAACAAGACTCCTGTTGTAATTAGGCTCAATAATATTTTTTTCACTTCTTCTCCTCTTAATTAAAACATTTATTATCGCGTAGGATGATTTATCAACCCGAAATATATAACGGTCGGTAAACCGATGCATTTACAATATAAATTTATAGATAACATGATGGGTCTTCTGCCCACATATCTCCATAGATTGCATAGGCTCTGCTTCTTGAGCCACCATTACAGATATTTAAATATTCACACTTCTCACATTTTCCACCCAATTCTCGTGGATGAACTCTTAATTTCTGTAACATGGAAGTTGGTTTATCTGTCCAAATATCAGCAAAATCTTCACGAAATATATTACCAATAATAGCAGGGAAAAAGGGGTCTGGTTTTACATTTCCCTCGGCATCAATATTTAAAAGCTTTCGCCCTGCACTGTTTCCTCCCCAAGCGATTAAACGCTGTTTCATCTCATCAGCATATTGAGGATAAATTTTGATAAATCTATTATAAAAGAGTATGGCATCCATCTCCATATTGCCTGTGACTATCTCTATATCTCGTTTGCTATTATGATATTCAAAAGCTTTATCTATAATATACTCTACAGCTTTTACCCGTTGCTCTTTGGTCAAATCCATCTCTAGATTATCTAAACCTCGTCCACTATAAACAAGGTGCGAAATATAGATTTTAGGAATATTATGCTTCTCTGCCAACTCAAAAATAAAGGCTAAATCATCATAAGTATCTTTGGTTATGGTAAAACGAATTCCTACTTTGGTCTGTTTATAACTATTGAGTAGATTTACAGCTTTCATTGAAGCCTCAAATGAGCCTTTTAGACCACGAAACCTATCATGAACTTTTTGGCTTCCATCAATACTAATTCCAATATAGTTAAATGCCTCTAAAATCTTCTCTGCATTGTTTTTTTTAACATAGAGTCCATTCGTAGAGAGATAGGTGACAATCCCTAATGTTTTGCATCTCTGGGCTATATCGTAAATATCGTGTCGTGTTAATGGTTCTCCTCCAGAAAAGATAAGGAATTTTACCCCATTTGCTTTTAATTTAGGTAAGGTTTCCATGATTTTCTCGGTAGAGAGACTGTCTATAGAGTCAAGTTCAGCTTTAGAATAGCAGTGTAGACAGCTAAGATTACAACGATTGGTAAAGTTCCAAATAGCAATACTACCATTGAGTATTCGTGATTTTTTACCTTCAACTACAGCATTTAAAAGATTGGAGAGTCTAAACATTATTTTTCCCCTTTGGCAGGATTGGTATCGGTCTGAAAAGATAGGATATATTGAGTGATTGCTGTTAAATTACTCTCTGATAATATAAATGGTGGCATGGCATTACGTCTGTACCCAAAAACTTTAGAGACCGATTTTGGGTCAGTAATCATCGCTTTTATCTGGTCAGCAGTGCGTCTGGATGCAATCTCTTCAAATGGAGGTCCAAATGCAACAGCAGTTTGATGATGACACCCCCAACAGTAGGTCTCGAAAACCTCTTTTCCACTACTCGCTAATGTAGAAAAATTAAAAAGGTACATTATTAAAAAGAAGAAAATAAAATTTTTTCTCATAGCCTATCCTTATTAATATTATTTATTAAAACAATAATAGCACGCTTTAAATTTTTATTTCTTGATATAAAACAAGTCTTAATCTATATCAAATCTTAGTGATTATAGTTTTGTTAAACTTCAAAAAGATTATTAAAAAGGAGAGATAGATGAGAAGGTTACTACTTTTAACTGTTCTATTCACAAGCTTAAACTATGCCACAAATATAATTAAAGAGGGGCAAGATTATCCTATAGAGAAGATGAAAGAGCAGAATAGAGAGATAATTAAAATGGTGGTAGAGGAGATTTCAAAGAGACTACCACAAAGTGTAGACAGTTATACAAAACTGGTAAAAATCGAAGATAAAGGGTTGATGCTTATCTATACTTTTGAGATTAATACAGGTATAAAGAGCGATGAAGCTGTTATTAAAGAGGATGAGGCACGAATGAGACGTGTGGTGAGTAAAGGAATCTGTCAATCTTCTAAACGATTTCTAGATGCTGGAATAGACCTAAGTTATCGCTACCAAAGTGCATTAAGTAAAAAAACTCTTTTTACTTTTACCATGACACAAGCCTCTTGTAAGGAGCTACAGCTATGACTCGAAGAGGAATTTTAGCCATAACCCTTCTAATTTTTCAAATGGGATGTCAAGAGCGTTCAAAAAGTGATATTGCTAAAATACATTGGGACAGAGATATGTGTGCCAAGTGTGTAATGGTAATAAGTGACCGACAAAATAGTGTACAAGTTAGAGACCCAAAAGGGAAAACCTATATGTTTGATGATATAGGATGCATGGTACTCTGGTTTAAAGAGAACAATACCACATGGCAAAATCAAGCCAAAGTCTGGATTACAGATTTAAAAACATCCAAATGGATAGATGCACGAAAAGCCTTCTATACCAAAGGGCATGTTACCCCTATGGCGTATGGTTTTTCTGCATATAAAACAAAAGCATCTATTATAGATAAAGATAAAAAGATATATCTTTTTAATCAAGTTGCAGAAGAGGTGTTAAAAAAAGAGAAAAAACTGCTAAATACTTCCATTCAAAAGTCGAATTAAGGCATCTGAAACTTTTTCAAAAGGCAGAACCCGTTTGCCATTATATTTTTTAGCAAAATCCTCTGCCTCTTCTCTGGTTGCAAATGCAGGTAAATCATCTCCTGCTGGAGAGATGGCACGGCTTCCATAGACATAAAAGGCATCTTCTCCATTAATTGGTTTAACTGTTTTATAGTTCGTTACCACAATCTTATGAAAATCACGTTCACTTCTAACCCCCATATCATACCAGTTTGCAGGTCTATGATAGAACTCAAACATCGATTTAGGCGAAGAGAAAAATATGATTTTTCCGTTACGTAGCTCTATTTTTGCTATCCATTTTGGTGCTTTGTAAACCAATATATTTCTAACCAAACAGGTTGTATTTCTATCATATTTTAAGCTGTAGTGCTTCTCTATGGGTTTTGGATTCCATCTGCTACTATTCTGATTATTTGCCCATATTATTGATAATAAAATCAGATATAAAATTACTATTTTTTTCATTACTTTCTCCTTTTAGAGTTTATCTCTATAAATTAAACCAAATCTCTTTTTAAAAAGATTCGAAACCCAAAAAATGCAAACAGTAATCCCAGTAAAATGGGATAGAGTATCGAAATCAATAGAAAAATTCTCTGAGAGAAGGTATCTAAAATATAAAATGCCACAGGTCCCATTACCGTTAATTCAGGGTCGAAGAGTGAGATGGCAGAGACTCTAAAAATCTCCATCGGATTCATCAATGCAATGGTTATAATTAACTCTTCATTAAATCTCTGTTGCATCATCAAAGAGATTAATGCAATATCAATAAAAGCCAGTAGAAAAATCCAAATAAAAAAAGCTATTCCCAGAGCCACTTCGGATGATTTTACAAAAGATGATATAAAAAAAGCTATTCCTAAAAAAGCTGAACTTAAAGCAAAAAGAAGCCCTGTATAGAGGAAAAATATGCTCCAAGGAATATCTGCACCTTTAAATGTCCCATAAATAATAGCAATTATCATTGCAAAGATAACAGGAAGATAAACTGTAATAAATCGTCCTATAAGTTTGCCCCAATAGTACTCTTTTAAAGAGATTGGAAAGGACAACATATACTCTAAAACATGACTATCTCTATCACCCGAAATTGAACGTACAGTCGTTATTAAAATAAATATAGGCAAGATGATAATCGTTATCTGAATATACATCAAAAGCAGTCGGCTAAGTCCAGAAAAGCCCATCACTTGAGATTCAGTAACTCCTGCTATAAAAAAAAGTGCAATTAAACCACCAAAGACCAAAGAGTAAACCAAAAACCATTTTGCTCTAATTGACTCTTTTAAATCAAGCAGTGCAATCAACTTTAAATTGGTCAAATTAAATTTTTTCATCAGCAATTACCTTTCCTAAATCCATATAAACTTCACGATTTACTAAGGCTTTAACCTCTTCTAATCGATGCGTTACAAAAAGCGAAACTCTATCTTTCTGTTTACCCTCTAAGAGTCTATAAAAATCATCTCTTGCTTTTGGGTCAAGATTGGCTGTGGGTTCATCAAAAATTAAAATATTACTCTCTTGAGCCAAAGCTATGGCAATAAGAAGTTTCTGTTTCATTCCTCCACTAAGTTTAAAGAATGATTTCTTCATATTTCCATCAATATCAAGCTTCATCTCATTGGCATAATAAAGAATACTTTCTCGTTTAACATTGGAACTTACTTCAATATATTTTATAAGCTCATCAATACTCAACTTGATAGGAGGAGGAAGCTGTGGCACAAATGCAATATGTTTTAAAACCTCTTGACGTGCTTTAATTGGGTCAAGTCCATTAACTAGGACTTCACCACTACTTGGATGATAATAACCCAAAATAGAACGAATAAGCGTTGTTTTTCCTGCTCCATTTGCTCCCATAAGTGCGATAGAGTCATTTTTATTGAAATTGATACTTACCTCATCAAGTGAGAGGGTTGAACCAAATTTTTTTGTTAATTTTTTAATCGTTATCATTTAATAAAACCTATGAATCTCTTCCATAATATTTGCAAATTCTATATCTTCTCCATGCTCTTTCAAAAACTTAACCAAATAAGCTTCAGATGCTTCTATACCTTCACTCTTCTCTATTTTTAAAAGTTCTTGATAGAGAGAATCAATAATCTCTAGTACATGAGGAGAGATACTTTTTCTATCCGCACGATACCCAACAATTCGGTCACTCTCATCTTTTTGAGCTTCAAACTCTGTAAATATCCAGTAGTAACAACCATTTTTTGCCATATTTTTAATCACAGCATTTATATTTTTACCTTGAGTAATTGTCTCCCATAGAAGTTTAAATACCACTTTTGGCATATCAGGATGGCGTACAATATTATGAGATTTTCCAATAAGTTCATCTTGACTGTATCCAGAAACTTCTATAAAATAATCGTTACAGTAGGTTATTTTTCCTTTAGCATCGGTTTGGCTTATTATATATTTTTTTGGGTCTAGTTTTATCTCTTTATCTATGGGTGTTATTTTTTGCATATTTTTTTCCTTTCTATTTAAAAAGGTGCGTTACAAACACACCCTACACCAAATCTTTTAATCTAAAATCAAACTTCAAGGCATCTTCATGACAGACATCAACGCAACGCCCACATAGGGTACAGTCTGCCCCTGTAATATATTGGCTTTTTATCCCTTTTTCATCTATCTGTTTTTTATACTTAGCTTTTGTAATCTCCAGTACTTGAGGTTCAAAACAGACATCATGACAGACCATACAGCTATCACAGTTGTCATTCCACTCAATACGGAGAGCCGAAACCTTACCTATCATTCCATAGGTTGTTCCAATTGGGCAGATATAACTACACCACGCTCTTCTTGAAAAGAAAACCTCTATCGCAAATACCACAGCTACCCAAATAAGTGCCAAAGACCAACCATAGGCAATAGCACGACTTAGAATCCCTACAACAGAAAAGCTCTCAAAAATAATATATCCACTAACCGATGCCATCAACAAAAAGGCTATCCAAAAAAGATATTTAACTCTATGGTCAAACTTTCTATTTTTGATAATCTTCTTTTTAACCAAAGTGTTATGTAACTTCTCGCCATATTCACTTAAAATTCCATAAGGACAGACCCAAGAGCAGTAGGTACGTCCTCCTACCAAAAGATAAACAATCACAATGGTAGAGACACCAATAATAATATTAATAGGAATATGATAAGTTGCCAACCACACCTCTAATGTAATAAAAGGGTCAATAAGATGAAAACCTAAAAAGCGTGAACCACTCAACGTCCCTTCAAGTACTTGAAGGTCAATAAAAAAAGAGAAGAAGAAGAGAAGATGAATTCCAATAACCAAAATCCATCGTTTCGTTCGATAACTAAACTTTTTTTTCCCCTCTGGTGTGGTACTCCAAAAGGTTGACCAGAAGGTGCTATTTTTTATTGTCTCTCGGTTGTTATATTTATCCATTGTTTTCTCCTATCGGTGCGATAGCAATCGCACCCTACAAATAATAAGCCGTTATTTGCTTTGTGCCTCTGCTCTTGCTGGGAATTCGCCAATCTCATCAGCCAAGGTTCTTAAATCCTCTTCGCTTAGTTTAATCAAAAGCCCTTTCATAATCATATTCTCTTTTCTTCCTGCTTTAAAATCAACAAGTTTTGTAAAAATCTCATCAGCACTCTGACCAAAGAGTTTTGGTCCCATAAGTTTTCGACCATTTTGTACTCCTGAACCGTTAACTCCATGACATGATGAACATTTACTTTTATAAGCTTGACTAACTTCAAATGCTCCTGCATTTCCTGCTTTATCTTGCAGAGCTTTAATTTTATCCATCTCTTTCTCTCGGTCACTCTTCTCTTCTATTTTTGTTGCATTTGCATTGCTCATGCTATTTCCAAAATCTTTAATAATCTTTCCATGCTCTCCACCATGATAAGCGTGACCTTGACTATAAGTATAACCCATTAATAAAAAAATAATTATGGTTAAGACTCCTACGATAATATGTTTCATTTTTGACTCCTCATCTCTTCTAATTTTTTATTGAAGTTATAAATCTCATCTGCTAACGCTCTAATCTCTTTCTCATTCATATGGTCAATTAAACCATCCATTAGTGGATTACTCTTTTTTCCACTCTTAAAATCTACAATAGAGTTAAAAATCTCATCGGATGTTTTACCCAAAAGTGAAGGGCCTATAACTCCATTGGCATAGTCATTATGACATGCTGAACATTTAATCCTAAAGTTTTTACTTAGTTTACCTACCAAAATACCTATTTTCACCTCTTCATAGGGGCTTCTAATATTCATATTGGCTTCAATAGCTGTTCTCGGTCTTACTCGAACCGAAGCATCTCTGTTGGCTGGTTGAGCATTTTGGTCATACTCACTCTTTACATTGTAATCATAGTAGTAGGTATCGTTTTTATCTTTGATATGTTTTTTATGCTCTACTACTTTTATCTCTTTTGCATTGGTATTGGCTACAATCTCTATTTTTGGAGCTGGGGTTACTTGGGCTTGTTTAACTGCCTCTTTTGGTTCATCTCCACAGCCAACAAAAAGAAGAATAATAGAACTTAAAACTACTCTTTTTATCATTATACTTTTCCTTTTTCGTACTGCTCTTTATAGGTCACTCTTGATTTGATTACAATAGAAGGTGTATCAGTTGGGCAGACCTCTTGACACGCGCCACAACCGATACATCCATCATAAATCTCTGGTCGTCTTCCTCCACCTTTATCATTAACCATTGAAATCGCACTTAGTGGGTTTGGAATAGGACACATATCAGCACACAAGGTACAAGGTTTATCTGCATAACTATCAAGCTTTTTAACCAAATCCAGTTCCAGCTGGGTTACATTGTTTACATTATCAGTAAAACGGTGCATTTTGCTACTAAACCCTTTTGGAATGGGCGTATTACTCATCGCCAGACAACTATCGGGAAACTCCAAGACAGCAACGCCTAAATGAGCATCTTGAATGGTAGAGCAATTATGGTCTAATGCACCCGATGGACAAGCCAAGACACAAGGGACAGCCTCACAAGCCCAACAACCACGAATATTTGCATCAATATAGGGTGTTCCCTCTCCTGCACCTTTTACCCAATCAGCCAACTCTATTGAGTGAAAAGGGCAGACTTGTAGACACTGCCCACACTTGATACATAATCCTAAAAAGGTATGCTCATCCACAGCCCCTGGAGGACGAAGACGTGTTTCAGAAGCATTTAAAAATGGACTTAAGCCCACACCACCTGCCAACACTAAACCTAAAATTCCAAGTGTTGAATATTTAATAAATTCTCGTCTCTCTGTCTCTATTTTTGCCATTATCAACCTTTTATTTTTAGTTTTGGTTTCTCATCTTCTAACAGAAAAATTGGTTCGGAAAAAGGAGCCAATTTTGCCAAAAAGTTTAATAAGGAGATAACAGGACTTCCATAAAAAAACTTTACATCAGGATTATAGACCCAAAGCTGGTCAGCATATTGATAGACTTTATGTGGCGTATCTCCAATATTATCCCCATCTCTATCAAACCCTGCGTAGTTGTCCCAGTAGTTGCCTACTATCTCATTCTCATTAGTTTTACTGCCTCGGCTATCGTTGACTATATCTTCGATGTTCCCTTTAATCACATTATTTTTAAGTACATTATTTTCACTAAGTGAGTGAAAATGCAACGCTTCAGAGTTGTAGAGTATCTTATTATCCTCTATCCAATTATGTGTATCAGGTTCAAATGGTGACCTATCAATATATAGACCCTGTGCGCAGTAGATAACAGTATTTCCTTTAATAGTAAAATTACTTACATCTTTCATCCCTATCCCCATACCGGTTGCACCTATGGAGCTTTGAACCACATTACCTGTGGCGATGGTATCTTTGGAGTACATAAAAAATATTCCTACCGAGTTATGCTTATAGATATTGTCTTTTACAATATTTTTACCTGCATACATAAAGTGAAGTGAATAACGGTTATGCTCTCCATAGTTGGCTTCAATTAAGTTTCCATGCGAATACCAAACTACCATGTCACGAGATTTAATTAATCGATTTTTTCGTACAATATTATCATTACTGTACCAAAGCCGTAATCCATCACCACGCAGTCCAAGCTCAAAATCTTTTGAAGTAATATTATTTTCACTAATAATAGAGTTACTCACCATCTGCATATCAATACCAAAAAGTGCGTTGTCTATCTTGCATCGGCTTATCTCACACTGCTTTGCATCTTTAATTAAAATAGCAGAGTCCAATGTATGTGTCATCTCTCCTGAATTTGTAACCCTTAGATTTTTTAGCGTTACAAAAGAACTTTTAATGGTAATAACTGTTCCATTTCCCTCTCCATCAATAACAACACCAGACTCTTTTCCAAGAATAGTTAGTGGTTTTTTTATGACAATACTACCTTTATAGACACCTTTTGGAAGCTTTAGAATAGAACCAGATGGTGCTTTATCTATTGCATCTTGTAGGGCATTGGCATTAAGATAACTTGACAGCAGTAAAAAAATTATAAAAAATTTCAAATTTATACCTCGTAGGGTGCGTTTGCAACGCACCAATAATTCCAATTTAAATAAAAGGCACATTATAAACGCACCTTACGCTATATTTGATTATTAAGATGTCGCTTTCATCGCTTTATTTCTTGCCAATACAGCCAACAAACTCAACAACGAAATAGCCACCAACAGATAAAAACCAATAGTAGGATAAGAGTGTGTTGTAAACTGTGCAATCTTTCCATCTCCAAATACAGTTGGCATAAAGGGTTTAATTTTAAATGCACCCCAATCGTGTAGATTGTGACCGAACCAGTAGAGCCAATAGGCATAATCAGCAATAAAAAGTAGTGGAAGAGAGATAGGAATCAGCATTAACCAAGTAAAGATTTTTTTATTATAGGCGATAAATAGAATTATAAAAAGAGAGAGAAGTAACAGTGCATAGATACCAATCTCACGTTCAAATTTTCCCCCAACCCACATTGGGTCCATGCCCACATAATGATTAATCGTATTCATCTCATGTACCTCTCCACTAAACCCATCAAAGTGAAAGAATACAGGAATCCCCTGAGGAAATGCCTCTTTGGGATAGTTGGGTGCTTCAAGGGAAACAGCCCAGATAGGAAGCGATGCCACCCCAATTTCCGAAGCACTCTTAATCATCTCATCCAGATTATCATGTGCCTCTTTTGGTGTTGCAACACTTTTATAACGCCCTTGATTATAACTGTTCCAAACTGATTTACTTAAGTCTGAAATTTTTTCATACTCTCCTTTATCAATTTTATTCAATGTTCCATGAAAAGCAATCATTGGAAAGGTAAATCCTAACGTCAAGATAATGAGTGCTAATGATGCAAAAATCTTTGATTTTTTAAAACTTGGGTGCATATCTTCTCCTTAAAATTAATGATTTATTATCATTATTATAACTTTGAGTTAGTATAGTCAAAAAGATAGGGGCTAAACGTGATTTATATCAAGTTTTAAGCTGATATTTCAGATTTATTTTTTAATTAAGAGTAATTTTATCCTATTTAATATATTATCAGTAATTATAATTATTATCAAGGAGTATTATATGAAAAGATTACTAACCTCAGTTCTGTTCCTCACAGCTACAACCCTTATGGCAGATATAGAAGCAGGAGAAAAGGTCTATAGAGAAAACTGTGCAATGTGTCATAGTATTAATGGTGGTGGTGGAATGGGACCCGATTTTAATATGGTCGCCTACTCGAGACACAAAGAGGAGATAGAGTACTATGCAAAAGACCCATATAGCCTCTATAAAGCTTTTGGTTACAGTGCCAATGCCATGCCAACTCTACCATTAGAAGCACAAGAGTTCAAAGACGTTGCAGAGTATATCTCATCACTTCAACCCTTTAAAAAATGGATGATAAAGAGTACACCAAAACAAGACAACAACGAAACAAACAGCACAAAATAGAACCATAAAGAGTGCTTGAGAATAAAATAATTCTATAATATATTTAACAAAAAATTAATATAACTCTGTTATTATTAAAAAAATATATTATAGAAGGCAATCATGATTAAACCTTTTCTCACGCTCTTTACTCTGTTAGCACTCTTAATAATTGGTGTTACTCTGCACTATAAAAGATACAATTATTCCCTGAAACAGAAGAGACTCAATCAGATTGTAACCTTAACCTCTAATGCTTCATTATCACTAAGCATGGGCTATGATAAAAAAAGAGATATAAAGAGTTCATACTCCAATTATATATACCCCGAACTACCAAGCACCTCATCAATGGAATTTGTCTATGCTCAATAACGCTTTTTTCTACTTCTTAACTCTACAGCTCTATAAAGAGAAATCCAAACATTTAGCCGTTGTACTTCTCTCTGTTGTTGTAATATTTCTTCTAAGTTCAGTTCTCTTTATATCTTCATCAATACGCCATTCTCTCTTTCAAACGCTTGATGCTCAGCCCGATTTTGTGGTTACCAAACTAAAAGCTGGAGAACCCTCTGCAACCCCTTTTGATTGGATTGATGAGATTATAGATATAGAGGGGGTCACTAATGTTACTCCACGACTCTATGGTCGCTATTTTTTTAAGAGTAAAGAGCATTCATCTTTAATTGTCGGTATCGATTTTTTAGAAGAGCAGAGCCACAAAGGAGTAAAATCCATTATGGAAAAAACTGATATAAAGCACTTTTTAAAGGGAGATAAGATGCTTATAGGAGAGGGGGTAAAAAAATATTTAGAGGCACACTACTATCAAGACAGTTATCAATTCCTAACACCAAAAGGAGAATTCAAGCAAGTAAAAATTGTCAAAATAGTACCAAAAGAAGCCAACTTAATATCTAACGATATGATGATTATGCCCTTGAAATTGGCTCAAAAGATTCTAGGTTATGACAAAAATGAAATTACCGATATTGCATTTAATGTGATTAACCCTGATGAGTGGCAAAAGATTAGTGATAAAATATCTGCACTTCACTACGATTTACAGATTGTCTCCAAAAATGAGGTTAAAAAATCGTATCAAAATTTATACAACTACAAAGGGGGAGTCTTTCTCTCTCTTTTTATTGTTCTACTCTTTACCTTCTCTCTTGTTCTCTATCAACGTTATAACATGGTCTACTCCACCCAACGCAGAGATATTGGACTGCTCAGAGCCATGGGGTGGAGTATCCATGATGTCTTAAAATTAAAGCTTTTAGAGACAATGTCTCTAATTTTCATCTCTTTTATATTGGGAGTCTCCTTGGCATATATCTATATATTTATACTCGATGCACCCCTTCTAAAAGCAATATTTTTAGGTGCTGAAAATTTAGAAAACAGTCTCTCTTTTACCCCTGTAGTAGAGACACCCCTCTTAATCTCTATCTTTTTTATCTACGCCATACCTTTTTTAGCTTCTGTACTAATTCCTGTCTGGAGAGTTGCAATAACCGATGCCAAAGAGGCGATGTTATAATGATGACTTTTAAGTATGGTTAGAAGTAACATTTAGGTAACAAAACTCAGATATACTGCTTTTATAAAAACAAAACAAGTAGGAGTTTAAATCATGAATAAAACAAAACTAGGAATATTTTCTATCATTGTTGCCTCTTTTTTAGTTGGATGTGGAAGCAGTAGCTCAACAGACACGAATACAGATGAAGCAACAAATAATGGCTCAACAGAATCTCAAGAGGATAAATTCAATCTGTCAGACTATCCAATGTCAACACTAACCCCTGAATTGAAAAACTCTCTTGCCTATATGGGAAATGAAGAGCGTCTGGCATATGATGTTTATCATAACCTCTATAACTATCATGTTGAAAGCAATCAAGATGAGATTAAACAGCTTAAAAATATATCTGAAAAGTCAGAGATTAAACATGTGGGAATTGTTCAAGATTTGGTAAAAAGATATAATTTGGGTGCTGAGGATGTTACCAATGTAGTAAATCCTGTTGCAGACAATACCATTGCTTTTGAGAATATGCCAAGTGGGAAATATGATGTTCCAAAAATCCAAGACCTATATAATCTACTTTATGACAAAGGAATCGCCTCTAAACAAGAAGCGCTTATGGTTGGTTGTATGGTAGAAGTTACCGATGTTAACGATTTAGATGAGTATATTAAATTGGCAGAAGCATCAAAAGCAACGGATATATTAGAAGCGTTTAAAGTCCTTAGAGATGGAAGTTATAACCATTATTGGGCATTTGACAAGGGTCTTAAGAATCTTGGTGTAACCAACGGTTGTTATGTTGCAGGAGATACACTTTTAGGTGAAAACAAAGAGGGTATCTATCCACAAAATGAGAATCACTCAGAAGAGGAAACAACTCAAGGAAGTGAAAATAATCAGAGTAATGGAAATGGTCAAGGAAATGGCAATGGAAATAACCAAAATAGTGGAACTACAGATGAGCAAAATGGTGAAAAAGAGTGTGATGACAACGCTTCTCAAGGAGATAATTTTAATCTAGAGAACTACTCAACTTCAACATTAACTCCTGAACTGAAAAACTCTCTTGCCTATATGGGAAATGAAGAGCGTTTAGCTTATGATGTTTACCATAATCTTTATAATTTTCATTTAACAAGTGATGTAGGTGAAATTAAACAGCTTAAAAATATATCTGAAAAATCAGAGATTACACATGTTGGGATTGTTCAAGATTTGGTAAACAGATATAACCTTGGTGCTGATGATGTGACCAATGTAACCAATCCTGTAGCAGATAGAAATATCGCCTTTGAGGATATGCCAAGTGGAAAATATGATGTTCCTGCTATTCAAGACCTATATAATCTACTTTATGACAAAGGAATTGCATCTAAAGAAGAAGCACTTATGGTTGGTTGTATGGTAGAAGTTACTGATGTTAATGATTTAGATGAGTATATTAAATTGGCAGAAGCATCAAAAGCAACAGATGTACTAGAAGCATTTAAAGTCCTTAGAGATGGAAGTTATAACCACTACTGGGCATTTGACAAAGGTCTTAAGAATCTTGGTGTAACCAACGGTTGTTATGTTGCAGGAGATACACTTTTAGGTGAAAACAAAGAGGGTATCTATCCACAAAATGAGAATCATTCAGAAGAGGAAACAACCCAAGGAAATGGAAATGGTCAAGGAAATGGTAACGGCTAAAAAATAACACAAAAACCACAAAAGTTATATTTTAATTAATTTTGTTATAATTTTAACATGAAATCGACAACACAATTGGCTAAAAAGTATGGTGTCTCTTCTCAGACTATAAGAAACTGGATAAAAGCAGGAAAATTAGAGGTAAAAGAGAGAACCCAAGGTGGTCATTTTCGGATAGAAGAGAAGATTGAAAGGAGGTTTATATATGCAAGAGTTAGTTCAGCCAAACAGAAATCTAGTATGGAAAGACAACTCAAACTGTTATCAGAAAAATATCCTAAACATGAACAGTTGTGTGATATTGCCTC
>Ga0256843_1001155_pt1 | contig 21356 bp, 20 predicted proteins | sample AlvinellametaG_FD_191572 | JGI IMG/M metagenome (GOLD analysis project Ga0256843, IMG submission 191572) | Pompeii worm associated microbial communities from hydrothermal vent at the East Pacific Rise, Pacific Ocean - Alvinella | ecosystem: Host-associated > Annelida > Integument > Unclassified ... | reverse complement strand
GAGCCACCTCTGGCTAAAATGTGTGCTTTGTAGCCTTTGGCTGCCTCTTTATTGAATCCTGAATTTTCATCAAGACATGAGAAGAAAGCATCGGCACTAAGGACTTCTGCCCACTTGTAGCTGTAGTACCCTGCGGCATACCCTCCTGCAAAGATGTGGGCAAAGCCATGTTGGAACTTATTGTACTCAGGTACAGGCAGTAGGGCTGTTGTTTGGCGTATGGTGTTGAGGAGGGCTTGTACCTCTTCACCTTGGTAGAGTGCTTGGTGAAGTTTAAAGTCAAACAAGGAGAACTCTACTTGACGCAGTATGCCTAGGGCAGCTTGGTAGTTTTTGGTCTCTTTAATCTTTGCCATAAGGGTATCGCTAATAGGCTCTTGTGTCTCATGGTGGAAGCCAAAACGTCTCAAAATAGCAGGTTCATAGGCGAAGTTCTCTAAAAATTGTGAAGGAAACTCCACCACGTCCCACGCTACCCCATTGATGCCACTGACTGAACGCTCTTGGCATTTTCCAAAGAGGTGGTGAATGCCATGACCCATCTCATGAAAGAGTGTAACCACATCATCATGGCGTAAAAGTGAAGGAGAAGTTTTTGTTGCAGCAGAGAAGTTACAGACAATAAACGCAGAAGCAAGGTGTTGTTCCCCTTTTGCGTCGGTGTAGTGTGTCTCCCAGTCATGCATCCACGCCCCACCACGTTTCTCTTTTCGTGCTTCAAGGTCAAAGTAGATACGCCCAGAGAGCTTCCCCTCTTCATAAATATCAAATGCTTTGACACAACTATGCCATGTTGGTACATCAGCAGCCTCAAAACGTACATTAAAGAGTTCAGAGACAATTGCTAACAACCCTTGAAGCACACGACTCTGCTCAAAGTAGGGTTTTGTCATGGTGTCATCAAAATCAAACTTCTCTTTTTTGAGCTTTTCAGAGTAGTAGGCTACATCATACCCTGCCAAATCTGTAATACCATCGGTTTTTTGAGCAAATGCTTTAAGCTCTGCTAGCTCTGTATGTGCTTGGGGTAGGGCTGCTTGGGCAAGTGATTCTAAAAATGCGATTACTTCTTCTTCATTGGAAGCATCACGTGTCTCTAAAGCGTAGTGTGCATAAGCGTTAAAGCCAAGCAGCTTTGCTTTTTCATACTTTAGTGCCAATATCTCATCAATCACTTTTTCATTTTTAGGGGCACGTGTGGCATAGGCTTTGGAGAGCTCTTTACGGTACTCACGGTTGTTACCATAGGTCATGTAGGCAAGGTAGCTAGGCATTTGAAGGGTAAATTTGTAGATGGTTTTTCCCTCAATCTCCTCTTTAGCAGCTTCCTTGTCAGACTCAGGTAATCCACTTACATCCTCTTCATTCTCAATAGTGAGTTCATAGGCATTGGTGGCATCTAGAAGATTTTGAGAAAATTGGTTAGAGAGGTTAGAGAGCTGAAGGTTAATCTCCTCTAGGCGTTTTTTCTTCTCTTTAGGTAGGTTAATCCCTGAAAGTTTGAAGTCTCTTACCTCATTTTTTACGACTCTCTTTGCCTCCTCATTAGAGGCTTGTATGGCTTCAATTTTATGAAAAAGTGCCTCGTTTTGTGCCAACTCTGAGTGAAACTTTGAGAGTAGTGGCAGTGAAGTCTCATACGCCTCTTGTGTTTCATCGGAGTTCATGACTGAGTTTAGGTGTGAAAGAGGGGTAAAGAAGAGCCCTAGCTCCTCATCTAAATCTTGTAGAGGTTTGAGTACATTTTCATAACTAGATTCATTTGAATGTGTGATGGTCTCAATCACACTACGCTGTTTATTTAAAAGAGCATTAAGCTCTTTTGGAAAATCTTCTAAATGGTCAATGTGAAAGTTTTGGAACATAAATATACCTATTAATTTTTTCTGATTGTATCATCTTTTTTTAATGGTTTTATTAACAATAATAGTTTTGGTAATAAAATAAGATTAGAGATGAGTGCTGCAAACATTACAAGCATCGTCAGCAGCCCAAAATAGATGGTTGGTACCAAATTTGAGAGTGTTAAAATAGAAAACCCAATAATCACAGTAAGTGATGTGTAAATCATAGCATATCCTATACTTTTATTGGTACGTTTCATGGTCTCTAAATAATTTTTATCTTTCTCAAACTCCTCTTTAAAACGATGAATATAGTGAATGGTGTCATCTACACCGATACCCATAGCAATAGCAGCAATGGTTATGGTCATAATATCTAAAGGAATATGTAGCCAACCCATAAAACCAAAAATAATACCAATAGGAATAATATTGGTAATCAGTGCGATAAGTGTAAGCAAGAATGAACGAAAGAGGAGTAAGAACATCACAAATAAAATAAGTAGTACTAGACTAAGTGTCATAATTTGCGAGCTAAAGAGTGACTGTAACATATTGTTATAAATCACCATAAGATTAGAGAGTTTATAGCTAGCAATTTTAGGATTTAAAAGTCTAGAGAGATCTTTATTCATTTTCTTTAAAAGTTCATCTCTTCTTAGGTTTGGTAAAGAGTCTTTAATACGTGTAGAGAAACGTACTTGATTATAGGCTATATTTACATAAGGTGCAAGAATAATATCTCTATATTTTTGAGGAAGTTTTTGATAAAGGAGTGCAATCTCTATACTATCAAAGGGTTTGTTATGATTGAGTATTTTTCCTGTATCTAGAATAGTGGCAAAAGAGCGTACATCTCCTGTGGCATCAAGTGCATAAAGGTAGTTGTGTACTTTTTGGATGATTGCAATCTTTTCATCTGTGAACCAATACTGTTCTTGGTTCTCCTCTTCATTAAATTCATCTTCAAAGGAGTCTTCCTCTTCATCATCGTTTTGAATAATTTGCTCTTCATTAAAGGTCAATACTACATCAAGTGGTGTAGTTCCTCCTAGCTCTTGGTCAATAATCTTCATACCTTTATAGATATTGGTATCTTGTTTAAAGTAGTTAATAAAGCTGTTTTCAACAATTAACTGTGAAGCACCTGTAAGAGAAAAAATAATAGCAAAAAGAGTAACAAGAAAGATACCCTTTTTATCATGTGTAATTAGGTTACTACTAAGTGTCGCAATAGAAAAATTTTGAGAAGTCTTTTTCTGACTAGGGACTCTTTTTAAAAGCAATAATATGGTTGGAAAGAGAATGAAAGAGAGAATAAAAGAGAGAACAATTCCTGCTGACATCATCCAACCTAAATTAATGATAGGTTTAATATGTGAAAAAAGTAGAGAGGAAAATCCTGCAATTGTAGTAATGATGGCAAAAAAGGTTGGTGTTATTTTAGAAAGCATGGTCAATAAAATTGTACGTTGCAAAGAAGCATGTGGGTATTGACTATTGAGTTCTTCAAATCGCACAATAAGGTGCAGCACTATAGAGAGTGTAATAATGAGTTGTAATGCAATAAAATTGGAAGAGATAACTGTAATTTCCCAGCCCCAAAATCCTAGGGCAGAAGTAATAGCTACAACGGAGACAACACAGATTGTAATAGGAATAAGAATCCATCTTGGTTTTTTAAAGACTGCACCCAAAACCAAAACAAGCAAGAGAATGAGTATGGTACCATAGGTTGCCAAGTCACTTTTTACAAAATCTATAATATCATTAGATATCATTTGTACACCACCTAAATAGAGTGTTGCTTTGTCTTTATGCATTGCCAGTATTTGACGTATCTCTTTAATATTTTGACTGGCATCGAGACGTTCTTTATCTCTATGTTTTTTTAACTTTTTATCTAGTTCAGAAGTAGATTGATGCATACTTTTTGCTTGCTTTATCTCTTCCAAAAGTGTGAGGTAGCGTTGATCTTTTTTAAGGTGTATTAAAATAGCACTAATAGTAAAATCTTTATTGACCAATCCATCTTTGTAAAGAGGAGAGGTTAAAAATTCATGTTTTGCAAGTGTATGGTTAATGTCATGCGTCTCTAGTGTACGTGTTTCTGAGATAAGTGATTCCATATCTGTAAGTGGTGAGTAAAGTAGTGGTGCATTCAGAATGGAGTCAACTGAAGATACCATTGGAAGCTTTACTAATGCATCAGAGATACTTTTTAAGGTTTGTAGGCTCTCTTGTGAAAGTAATTCACTTTTAGGTTCATAGGCGATTACAAGAAAGTCATCTGTTTTAAATCGTTTTTCTAAGGTACGTAAAAATTTGAGATCTTGATCATCTTCTAGTAGTAGTGTCTCTGCACTGGCATCAATTTCTAATTTAGAGATATTTGTACTAAAAAGTAGAATTGCTAATAGAGTAAGAAGTAATACAAAAAATGGATGTTTTAAAATAATATTTTGATAAAGTTTTTTCATGAAGGGTTATTTGCCTATGGATGACTCACTCTTGATTAGAGTGAGTTTAATAATTGTTGAAATGATTTTGTTTTTAAAAATGCAGAAAATTGTTTACGATAAGTTTGAATAATACTTACTCCTGCTAGTTTTACATCATAAATATACCATTGATTTGATTTACGTTCTTTATAAAAAGCATTTACTATTTGATAGGTTTCGTTCGCACCTATAATTTTTGTAGTAAGTGTAATACGATTTTTTTTAATTTTCTTCGCTTCTCCTGTAACTACTTTTTGATTTTTATAAAGTTTTAATTTATCTATGTAAGAAACCTTGATTTTATGTTCAAAAGCTTTTGAAAATTCTACTTTTTCTTTTTGTGTAAGTGTCCTCCACTTTTTACCTAAAGAAATTTTTGCCATAGTAGTATATGAAAAAATAGGATCCATAATCTCAATAATTTTCTTTTCTTTTTTTTTGTAACTTATTGTAGGGTCCTTAAGTATTTTAATGGCTTGCTTTGTTTTTGTATCCATCACAGCTTTAATATTTTGCTCTTCAACCCCATAACATGAAACCAGTGCAAATATGGTAAGTAATATTATTTTTTTTAACATCTTTTTTCCTTAATCTTCTATATCAGAAGTACGTTTTTGTTCATAAATATCTCTTAAAAAAGGATAGAGCTCTATAGCATCTTTTTTAAGACTTTCATATGCACCTAAGTGTAGCGCATTTTTATTAATAATATCTAAGCTGTAGATTGCTATAGATTCCGCATATGTGTTTGGTATTCTATAGTCATCAAGATTTTTTTGATAAACAATAGGTGAGAGATAACCATCAACACTTAACCCTACTATGTCTCTAAGGTTTGAAGGCCCCCAAATTGGTAGCACTACATGTATCCCAGCGCCAACACCATAATAGCCTAATGTTTGTCCAAAATCTTCATTGTGTGCTTGAATATTAAGGTAGGTTTTTGCAGGGTCAAAGAGTCCAGCAATACCTACCGTACTATTGATCAGAAACCTTTCTGACTCTTCAAAACTATTTTTAAATTTTCCTTGAAGAAGGTTATTTACAAGGCGTATAGGAAATTTAATATTATGAAATAAATTGGTTATACTCTCTTGTGTAGCATTTGGTAGCAATAAATGATACCCCTTGGAAATAGGATTAAGTAGATAAGTAAAGATTGTGTCATTTACATTTGTCATTAGCGTATTGTATTTATAAAGAGGATCGTAAATCTCTTTCTCTTCTTCATCAAATTCATCATCAAAATTAGAATCATCATCTTCAAAAAATTCTTCATCAGAATTGATATCTGTGGTATTTGATTCTTCTATTTGTAGAGAAGTAGTATGCTTTATACTGGGGATGTCTAAATCAACTTTTGAATTAGCAGTACATCCTTGAAGAAAGAGCAATATAAGTGAAATGTATATCAATAATTTCAAAAAAAGGTCCTTTTTAGGTGCAATTATAACATTTTCATATGAACTCTACGTGTACTATTCATTAATTTATGTAAGATTAACCAACAAGTAGTAAACTTTTGTTAAAATCATAGATAAGATATAAAGTAAAGGACAAAAATGAAAGTATTATTAATAAAAGATGTAAAAACATTAGGTAAAACAGGTGAAATTAAAGAGGTTAAAGATGGTTATGGTCAGAATTTTCTTATAGGTAAAGGTTTAGCAAAACTAGCTACACCTGAAGTTGTAGAAAATTGGAAAGCAGAACAAGCGCGTATGCAAAAAGAGCTTGAAGAAGAGTTAATACGATTTCAAGCAGAGAAAGAAGCGTTAGAAGCGACAGAAATTATTGTAGAAAAAACAAAAGCACCAGTGGGTATTAAAGGATCAGTAGGTAATGCCGATATCTCAGCATCAATAGAAAAACAACTTAAAATTAAGCTAGATAAAAAGCATATTAATTTAAAGAAGGCGCTTAAATCTGAAGGTATGCATGAAGTTGATGCAAAATTAGGGCATGGGATTCATGCAAAACTTAAAGTGAATGTGGTAGCGGTTTAATGTTTCACGCAACAACGATATTGGGATATAAGTCTGAGGGGAAAGCAGTCATTGGTGGTGATGGGCAGGTAAGTTTTGGTGATACTGTACTCAAAGGTAACGCGACTAAAATTCGTACACTTCATGAAGGGAAAGTCTTAGCAGGCTTTGCAGGAAGTACTGCAGATGCTTTTAATCTTTTTGATATGTTTGAGACGATTCTTGCTGAAAAAAAGGGGGATTTATTTAAATCAGTTATTGGTTTTTCAAAAATGTGGCGAAAAGATAAGCACCTACGTCAGCTGGAAGCCATGATGATTGTACTTAATAAAGAACATATTTTTATTCTATCAGGAACCGGAGATGTGGTTGAACCAGAAGATGGAAAAATTGCAGCCATTGGCAGTGGTGGAAACTATGCTATATCAGCAGCACGTGCTTTAGATAGACATGCTTCCCTTGAGCCAAAAGCGTTGGTACAAAAATCATTAGAAATTGCTGGTGATATATGTATCTATACAAATAAAAATATTAAATTATTGGAACTGTAGAAAATGAGTAAAATGGATAACTTAACCCCCAAAGAGATTGTCAGTTATTTAGACAGATATGTGATTGGTCAAAATGATGCAAAGAAAACCATTGCTGTGGCACTTAGAAACCGTTATAGACGCATGCAACTAAGTGAAGAGATGCAACAAGACGTAACCCCTAAAAATATTTTGATGATAGGAAGTACAGGGGTAGGTAAAACAGAAATTGCTAGACGTTTAGCTAATATGATGAATTTGCCTTTTATTAAAGTTGAAGCAAGTAAATATACTGAAGTCGGTTTTGTGGGACGTGATGTTGAGTCTATGATTCGTGATTTAGCAACAACTGCTATGCAAATAGTACGTGAGTCTGAAAATGAGAAGAACAAAGAAAAAATTGCCAACTATATTGAAAATAAAATTATTGAAAAACTTCTTCCACCTCTTCCTGCGGGAGCCAGTGAACAAAAACAAGCAGAATATGATGCAAGTTTTGCTCGTATGCAAGAAAAATTTGCTAATGGTGAACTCGACCATCTTAAAATAAAAGTTGAGATGCCAAATAATATGCAAATGCCAGAAGAGGGTTTACCCCCACAGATGATACAGGTACAAGAGAGCATTGTAAAAGTCCTAGGGGGCATGGGTAAAAAAGGTCCAGAAAAAGAGGTCACTGTTAAAGAGGCAAAGAAAATCTTGGAAGCTGAAGCGAGTGAAGAACTATTAGATGAAGAAGCACTGAAAACCATGGCACTTGATAAAGTAGAGAAGGGTGGTATTGTTTTTTTAGATGAGATAGACAAGGTAGCTGTTTCGGCCAATTCACAAGGAAGACAAGACCCAAGTAAAGAGGGGGTACAACGTGATCTTTTACCTATTGTTGAAGGTTCTACTGTGCATACAAAACTAGGGATGGTAAAAACAGACCATATTTTGTTTATAGCGGCCGGTGCATTTCATGTAAGTAAACCAAGTGACTTAATGCCCGAACTACAAGGGCGTTTTCCTTTACGCGTAGAGTTGGAGAGTTTAGATGAAGAGAGACTTTATAAAATTTTAACAGAACCAAATAATTCACTAATAAAACAGTATAAAGCACTTTTAAAAGTGGAAGAGGTAGAACTCATATTTGAGGAGTCAGCACTTAGAGCCATCGCCAATTATTCACTTCAAGCCAATGAAAAAACAGAAGATATTGGTGCAAGACGGTTGCATACTGTAATGGAACGAATTTTAGAAGAGATTAGTTTTTCTGCTAATGAACATAGTGGTGAAAAAATAGTGGTAGATGAAGCACTTGTCAAAGATAAAGTAGGTGATGTTGTTGAAGATGAAGATACAACTCGTTACATACTATAAAAAATTTAGAAAGTAGAAATTAGAAATGTTTGAACATGAAAAAGAAGAGATAGATACAAAAGCAGGTTTTGTGGCAGTTGTAGGACGTCCAAATGCAGGTAAGAGTACACTACTTAACCATGTGGTAGGGGAAAAACTTGCTATGGTTTCCAAGAAAGCCCAAGCTACACGTAAACGTATGAATATTATTGTAATGCATGAAGATATTTATAGAAAAGAATCACAGATCATTTTTGTAGATACTCCTGGAATTCATGAAAAGGAGAAACTACTCAATCAGTTTATGATGGATGAGGTACTCAAAGCTATTGGTGATGCTGATTTAATTATTTTCTTAGCACCTATTACTGATCGTTTAAATGAGTATGAAAAATTCTTAAAAATGAATGAGAAGAAAGGAACAAAGCATATTGTTTTACTTACTAAAATGGATCATGTAAAACAAGGTGATGTACTTAAAAAATTGGGTGAATATCAAAAATATCAAGATAGATTTGAAGCCATTATTCCTTTTTCTGTAAATAAAAAAGTAGGGAAGAAACCACTTTTAGATGAGATATCTAAACATTTACCCATTTCTCCATTTTTATTTGATACAGAAATTCTTACTACAGATAATATACGTGATATTTATAAAGAACTTATTCGTGAATCTATTTTTGAAAACCTTAGTGATGAAATTCCTTATGAGAGTGATGTTACGATTGAAAAGATTGATGAAACAGATACACTTGATACCGTTTATGCCACTATAGTTGTAGAAAAAGACACCCAAAAGGGTATGATTGTAGGTCAAAAAGGTGAGGGAATTAAACGTGTAGGTAAACTTGCAAGGCAACAAATGGAGATATTCTCAAGAAAAAAAATCTTTTTAGATTTGCATGTATCTGTTAAAAAAGGATGGAGTAAAAACAGAGATGGTTTGGAAGAAATGGGTTATATTATATAATTTCAGGTAATTAATAAGTAATAATTAGATTGTATAGTGTCTGAGATAATTATTTTACTAAGATAGTTTTAATATTATAACATATATAATTATTCGATAAACAAGGGAGTTTATAATGTTTTTGAAAAAAAGTTCGTCAAATTCCACCATAAAAAATATTGTTACGCTCAATGTATTTTCTGGGAAAAGCTATGTTTATAAGGCTGAATCATTTCAACCTTTAAATAAACTAACCTATAACACGGCAAATTTTATTACTTCATATGTTAGTAATAAAGATATTATTACTACTACTATTAATATTAGTAGAAGTATACCTGAAGAAGATGTTGCCGATGTTTTAGAATTTAAGGCCTATGAAGAGTTAGGATTAGATCAAGCAAGCAGTTATATTATCTCGTCGTATGAAAATGAAAGTGCAGGGGAAGAGCGAGAATATCATATTTTTGTTTCAGAACCAAATACTTTAGATGCGCTTTATTTACCAATTAAAGAGAAAACGAAATATATTGATTTAATACTACCTGCACCTCTTTTATATAAACCACTGTATACAAAAGAAATTTTACAAGATAATAATACACACTGTTTTGTTTATTTTGCGCAAAATGATGCATTTGTTACATTATATAAAAATGGGCAGTATATCTATTCAAAATCTATAGATTTTTCACTTGATCAAATTTATGATAAATATTGTGAGTTTGTAGGTGAAAAAGTAAGTGAAGAGGACTTCTTTACTATATTAGAATCTGAAGGTTTAAAAACGACCAATAATGATTACCAGCAAAATCTTATGAAGATTTTTGGTGAAGTATTTATTACAATTAATGATATTATTATCTACGCTAAACGAGCCTTTAAATTAGAAACTATCGATCAAATGTTTATTGGTAGTGAGCGTGGCCCTATTATTGGATTAGATGATTATAGTCAAAACTATTTAGGATTACATTCTACAGAATTTAATTTCAATTATAATATAAATAATGATGAATGGTATACAGACCAATTACAATATTTGATGTTATTAAGCTCTTTTGAGTATATGGAAGATGAAGCATCTTTTGTAAATTTAAGTATGTATCCAAGAGCTCCATCCTTTGTTAATCGTACAAGTGGACAATTTATTATTGCTACTTTTGCAGCTGTATCTTTAAGTTTAGCTTGGCCACTTACTTACTTGGTAGGTTCATATATTAATGATGCTAAGATTATTGCCTTAACAGGTGAAAATCAAAAATTAACTAAAGAGTCTACAAAATATAAAGCTATATTAAGTGAGAAGAAAAAGAAAATAAGTGGATTAGATAATAAAATTAAGCAGATTTCGTCAATTTACTCAGGCAAGACAAAAACACTGACAGCTATTTATGATAAAAAAATTAATTATAGACTAAAGTCAGGTTTATTTCATACTATTGCTGAAGAGTTAAATGAATTTGATGTCCATGTTGATATGATTACTTCAGAAGAAGACACTATGCGTATCTCTTTAGTAAGTGCAGACAATAGAAAATTTACAGAATTAATTAAATATATATCAGATACACATTTTAATGAAATACGTGAAATTGATGTTGAACATATTGTTAAAGATCCTAAAAATAATTACTATAAAGGTATCTTAAAGGTTGTAAGATGAAGCTGATTGAAGATAAATTAGAAGCGATGGACGCATATTTTGCGCCGAAAAAAGAGAGTGAAAAATGGCTATTGATTTTAGGTGTAGCTGGAATAATAGCTTATTTGGGATATTCAATACTTTTGCCTTATACAAAAGAGCTATATAACAAAAGTGAACGTGATAAGAAACGAATACAAAAAAGTATAGTTGATAATAATACATATTTAAATGGAATCACTGTTAATGGTGATAGAAATTATTATGTTAAAAAATTTGACAATGATATTGTAAATAAGAATAAACAAATTGTTAATATTAACGATAAAATTGTTTTTATTGATAAGAACTTAGAAAAATTGTCGGATATGTTATTTAACCAAAAATCATGGTCAAGATTTTTAAATTCTATTACAAAGAAAGCAGAGCTTCATGATGTAGATTTATCTTACATCAATAATAAATATGCAGATAGTAATGGAAGTTTTGGACATGTTTTAGAAGTAGGAGTAGGTGCTAAAGGAAATTATAAAAGTATTGTAAAATTCATGAATGAACTTGAGCAAAATGTTCTTGTTACAGATATTTTTGAAACTAAATTTACATTAGATAATAACTCTTCAGAAATTATAGCAGATATCCATATTTCAGTTTGGGGGATTAATCATTAATGAAAAAATTATTACTATTACTATGGGCACTGTCTATCAATGTATCTGCAGATCTTTCTGTTAAACAAATTCAAGAGATGGTAAGTAAAATACATCAAAAACGTGAAGGTATTAAATTAGATACTTTAGTAAATACAAAAGAACCTTTTGTTCGTTTGGCTGAAGAGAATAACGTCTCTACCTTTGTAATTCCGACAACAGAAGCACAGGAAGATGTAACATTTGTATTGCATGCTATTATGAATGGCAAAGCGTATATTAATGATAAATGGGTTTCAGTAGATGAAAAGATATTAGGTTTTGATTTGAAATTTATTGGAAAAAGAGGAGTGATTTTAAGAAATGAAAATCATATCAAAAAATTATTTCTTTACAAAAAGAAAGATAGTTTTATAAAACTTGAAGAGAGGGATTAAAATGCGTAATATAGAAAAATTTGGAATGAGGTTTATCGTTGTACTGACTACATTATTCAGTATTAGTACATCGGTCTATGCAGAAAGTTGTTCAAATAAACTTTTTTCTGTAACTATTGATAGTAAATTATCAATAGGTGATGTGATAGATAACTTAGCAGATACATGTGATTTGACAGTCATTGTTAAAGATGAAGCTGCCAAACTTAGAATGAACAAAAAACTTTATTATGTAAAATTAAAAAATAGTACATTAAATGGTTTTTTAAATACACTCTTAAAAGATAATGATTTAAATTATACACTAAATGGTAATAAATTAAAAATATCTTATTTGATTACACGTACTTTTAGAATGCATTATATTTCTGGTGGAAGAGTTGGAAAAAGTACAGCAAATGTAACTATCGCTAATTCTAATAATGCAGCTGGTTCAAGTGTCTCAGATTCATCAACATCTAAAACAGGTATCAGTATTGAAAGTAGTAATGAATTTAAATTTTGGAAAACAGTTGAAACAGAAATACAACGTATTTTAACTGGTGCTGCTGATGGTAGTACTCATTACGAAAAATCTGGAGATAGTTGGACTGCACCTGATGGGAAAGTATGGGAATACAATCCATTAGCACCAATTATTAATCCTGAAGCAGGTATGATTACTGTTACTGGAACTGAAAGACAAATAAACCGTGTAGCAAAATATATACATACCTTGGCTAAGCAGATGAAATCACAAGTACTTATTGATGTACGTATTCTTTCTGTAAGTTTTGATGATAGTACGACTTCTGGTGTTGATTGGACTCAACTCTATTCTTTACAAAACTTGACAATTAGTTCATTGGCTAATGCACGTAAGAATATTACAGGTTATACATTTGATTCTCTAACAGGAATCACAGAGGCTAGTGGTGGAGTAGTTCCTTCAGACCAAAGAACAGCACAGGTAGTTAATATTACGGGCAATGCAAAAATATCTGAATTGGTAAAGTTTCTTTCTACACAAGGGGATGTGAAATCTATCTCAAGTCCACGTGTAATGACACTTAATAATCAACCAGCATTAATTTCTGTTGGTAAAGAGTTGTTTTACAAAATTAAATCATCTAGTACTGCGAGCAGTGGAAGTGGTTCAGTTGCAGCTGAAGGTGAGTTGGTTGATTCTGTCTTTGCAGGAATTTTACTTGATATCACACCTGAGATTGATACAAACGGTATGATTACACTTAAAATTAATCCATCAATTTCTGAAACAGTAAGTGAAGTGAGTGGTGATACAGGTGTTAGAAATATACCACCAGATTTGGTAAGAAGACAAATCGCTTCAGTAATTACTGTAAAAGATGGTGAGCATGCAATTCTTGGTGGTTTAATCACAAGCAAAACAGGTTTTGAAAATAATAAAGTACCTTTACTCGGAGATATTCCACTTTTAGGTAAATTATTTAAACGTGAACAAAAGATTAATACTGTAGAAGAGTTGGTCTTAATTATTACACCACATGTGATTTACAATTCTAAATCAGTATCTTTAAAAGATTTAGGTTATACAAAGCTAAATGAAAAGTAGATACGAAACTGCCAAAAATGTTTTCATCGATTCAATTGAAATCGATGATTACATTGAATTGCCATCTTCAGTTAAAGCATATCAAAAACTAGAAAATAGTATTGAAAAACCATTGAAAATGATTTTACTTTTTGGTCGTCCTGGTACAGGTAAAAGTATTTTACTTAATAAAATACAAAATAAATTAAAACACCAAAAAGAGATTTATTATTTTGATACTCCTACACCTACAGAAAAAGAATTTTTTCATAAATTATTTAAGATTTTGACAGAAAAGAATTTACCTGCTAATACAGAAGTAAATTTTTCTGCTTTAATTGATTTTTGTAAAAATTTAAAAGGTAAACGTAATATTATTATTCTTTTAGATGAAGCACAGATGTATAGTTCCGAAATGATGGAAAAGATTCGTTTACTTTCTGATACACGTTCTATTAAGTTTATTGTATCTTTGCATAAAACAGAAAATGAAGATTTGATAGCAAAAGAGCATTTTCAATCTCGTATTTGGGAAGTTATTGAGTTGAAAAATGCAACATTGGAAGATCAAATGGCATATATTCATAAGAAACTTTTAAAGAAGAATTTATTTGAAATTGCGAATAGTATTAAGATGAAGAATATTAAATTAATTTATAATCTTACAAAGGGTAATTATAGGGAGTCAAATAAATTGATGTTCACAATTTTTGAGATATGTAAATATTATGATGAAAATGAACCTAAAAAAATTAACTATGCAAGTTTAAGCAATAAAATTGTTGAGATGGCAGCACTGAAATTAGGATATATACATGTCTGAGATAGAAGAACTTGAGAAAAGTTGGAAGATATATCAAAGAAAAAAAAGACAACCCTTATTGTTCTTCATATTAGTTTTATCTATAATTTTATTATATTTCTTTACGAACAAGGATATTTTAAAGCGTGAATTTACTTATTTTAATAAAACTATTTCATCAAATACTAAAAATATTATATTAAATTCTGAATTTAAAACAATTATCACTAAAAGTACTCTTCCGGTAAAAGAGAAAAACAGTACATTAAATAATGAAGAGAATAGATTTATAGATATTCCTATTTTAAATGATACAGAAATATCTGCTCCTTTATTAAGAGAAAAAAAGAGCAAATTTACTATTTTTAAAACTTCGAGTGCAACTGCATATAAAGATGTTGAAAAACGATTTTTTCATACACATGAAATTGACGATGCTTTTTTCTTAGCTAAAAGTTATTATAGTAATAAATCATATGAAAAAGCAAAGTTTTGGGCTTTAGAAGTTAATAAATTAGATCCTAATCATGAGGAAAGTTTACTGATTTTTATTCAATCTATAATTTATTTAGGCAATAAGAATGAAGGAATATCTCTTTTAGAAAAGTTGATTAAGAATACAAATTCAGATAAAGCCAAAGTACTATTGCATAAAATAGAAAATAATAAATTCTAATATATTTACAGAAAAATTTGGAGGAAATAAATGGTTAAATTAATTGAAATTATGTTAAAAGAAAAACTTATTACAAAGGATGCAATATCTACCTTAGTAAAAAGTAGACCTCCTAAAAAAATCTCTTTTGCAAATTTAATTGCAGAAGAAATGATTGATTTACATACGGTTGAAATATTTTTAGCAAAAAAAATAAGGCAAGGTGTCATTACACTCGCACATCTTGAAAAAATTGATGGTATTGATATTGTCCCTATCATTAAAGAAGTTGCAAAAGCACTTCATATTGATTATATAGATTTAGATGATGTAGAAATTGACATGCGTCTTTTTTCTCAAGTACCATATAGACAACTGTTAAAATATAATATTATACCAGTTGAGGAGAATGATTTAAACGTTTTAATTGTTTTTGATGATCCACTAGATATGGCAGCACAAGATTCAATTCAAAGGCTTTTTCCACGAAAACCTATTCGTATTGCAATATCTAAACCGCAACAAATTAGTGCCCATCTACAACGTCTAGAAATTAATGAAAGTATTAAAGGTTTGGTTTCTGATATACGTAAAGACTTAAACCAAGAAGCCATTAATGATGGAAAAGATGATGACAATCCTGCCGTTTTAAAACTTATTGATATTATATTAAAATCAGCTATCTTTATAGGTGCAAGTGATATTCATATTGAGGCTACTGAGAAGTCTTGTATTATTAGAGTACGTGTAGATGGTATTTTAAGACAGAGTTTTACTTTTGATAAAGATATTTTTAATCCTTTAGCTTCACGTATGAAGCTATTGTCAAATTTAGATATCGCAGAAAAACGTAAACCACAAGATGGAAGATTTTCTGCTACAGTATCTAAAAAAGAGTTTGACTTTAGGGTTTCAACATTACCAACTATTTTTGGTGAATCTATCGTTCTACGTATTTTAGATAAATCTAAAGCAATGATTCGATTAGAAGATGCTGGTATGAGTAAGCATTGTTATAATAAATTTTCAGAAGCTATCAAAGTACCTTATGGAATTGTGTTAGTAACTGGTCCTACGGGATCTGGAAAAACAACGACACTTTATGGTGCGATTAATGCAATTAAAGATGTTAAAGATAAAATTATAACAGTTGAAGATCCAGTTGAGTATCAAATGTCTGGTTTACAGCAAGTTAATGTTCGTGAAAGTGTTGGTTTAGGATTTGCGGATGCCCTAAAATCAATTTTACGTCAAGATCCAGATAAAATTATGATTGGTGAAATTCGTAATCAAGAGACTTTACGTATTGCCATTCAAGCAGCACTTACGGGGCACTTGGTACTCTCTACTTTGCATACAAATGATGCAATCTCCTCGATTTCAAGAATTTTAGATATGGGAATAGAGGAGTATCTGGTCTCAGGTGCACTTGTGGCAATTCAAGCTCAAAGGCTGGTACGTAAAATTTGTCCACACTGTAAAAGAGAGGATATGCTCGATCCATTACTCTACAAAGAAGTAGAACAATATTTACCTGAAAATCCAATATTTTATAAAGGTGCAGGATGTAAAGAGTGTGGACATTCTGGATATGCTGGACGTGAAATGATTTCAGAAGTATTAACAATCTCTGAAACTTTAGCACGAATGATTGCAAAAGTAGCATCAAAAGAAGATTTAACAAAGCAAGCAATTGAAGAAGGATTTATAACGATGTTTGAAGACGGTGTACATAAGGCCCTTGAGGGCAAATCAACAATTGAAGAAATTTTTAGAGTAGCGAGGTTATAAAAATGAAGTATTTTAATGTTACGGTAATGGAAAAAGGGAAAAAACGTCAGGAGCTTTTAAAAGCAGAGAGTAAAATGGCAGCAGTTAAGGCAGCTAAGCAAAAGTTTCCTAGAACACTGATTACAAAGGCAGTTGAAACATCTGCTCCACTAGAGGATAGTATATCAAAACTTTTTTCTGGTTTGAAAAGTGCATCGAAAAAGAAGATACCTATTCAGGATAAGATTTCAACTATTAGGCAAATTGCTGTTATGACAGATGCGGGTATTGCGATTAATGATACTTTAGAAGAAGTTGCTAAAAATACAACAAATAAAAGATTACAAGAAATTTATGCAAAACTTAATTCTGATATTAATGCGGGTAATAGTATGTCAGATGCTATGGAACCTTATACCGAAGAGTTTGGGCATGTGGCATTAGCTATGACAAATTTAGGTGAACGTACAGGTAATATATCTGAGTCGTATCATAAGTTGGCAGATATTATGGAAAATATTCGTGACAATACTGCAAAGTTTAAAAAAGCAATACGTTCTCCGCTTATTACATTAACGGCTATGGCAATTGCTTTTACAATTCTTATTATGGTAGTTGTACCTAAATTTAAAGATATTTTTGCAGAATTTAAAACGGAATTACCTTTACCTACACAAATTTTGTTAAAATTAGAGTGGGCCTTTTCTAACTATGGAGTATTAATTTTAGCTTTTATTGCAGCAAGTATATTTGCTGTTAAATATATGTATAAAACAAATCAAGATTTTAAATACCAAATGGATAAGCTTTTAATACATCCGAAGTTTTATTTAATTAACAAAGCAATATTTTTATCAACCATGCATAAATATAATTTGGTTTTTGGTGAATTGGTTAAGTCAGGTATTCCTGTATCAGAAGCATTGGAAACGGCTGTAGGTATGGTTGATAATGCGGCTATTAAAGAACAACTTTTAACCGTTAATGCTAATATTGGTAGAGGTATGTCCTTAGCAGAATCATTTGAAATTACTGGACTGTATGAAAACATGTTACTTCAAATGATTAAAGCAGGAGAATCAGGTGGACAACTTGATGCAATGTTGGATAAAGTAACTGAATATTATGATATGGAATTCCAAGATCTTATTGATAACCTTTCTGCCTATATTGAACCTATTATGATGTTCTTTATTGCAGGACTTGTACTATTAATGGCACTTGGTATTTTTATGCCTATGTGGGATCTTGGTAAAGCTGTGAAGAATTAGGGACTAACGATATAAATCGTTATATCCCTTTTTTATAATTTATAATATTTCAAAGCTCTCTCTAAATCTTCTGGGGTGTCTATCCCGAAACTTTCTGTTTTTACTTCTGTCATGGCTATCTCAAAACCATGGTAGTGGGCACGTAGTTGCTCTAGTTTCTCTATCTCCTCTAATGGTGCTGGCGTAAGGTTACAAAATGTTTGTAGTGATTTTACAGTAAAACCGTAGATACCAATGTGCCCTTTGTAGCTGTCAAAGTGATGGTCTCTAGGGTAGGGGATTTTTGCTCTTGAGAAATAAAGAGCAATATCCTCTTTATCGGTAACAACTTTTACGATGTTTGGATCATCTGCTTCTGGGTTGTTGATGGCTTTATAGCAAGAGTTCATAATGATGTGCTTCTTCTCTTTATTACTTTTAGTAAGGTTGTAGATGGCTTGTACTACTTCTGTCTCAATAAAGGGTTCATCGCCTTGTACGTTAATGACAATCTCATCATCATCTAGTGCTAACTTTTGTACTGCTTCATAGATACGATCTGTACCACTTTGATGACTCTCTGAGGTAAGAACGGCTTGAATGTTATGTTGTTTTGCTATTGCTATGACCTCTTTTGAGTCTGTGGCAATGACTACACTGTCAATATTTTCAACGGCTTTTGCTGTGCGTATAACCATAGGTATACCACCAATATCTGCTAATACTTTGTTGGGAAATCGGCTTGAACCAATACGTGCAGGAATGAGTATCATTACTTTACCTTTTTGTTTGAATTATGTATGATTTTACACTCTCTATGCTAAAATACAAGACTTCAAAAGGATTGTGTATGAAAAAGGCTTTGTTACTTCTCAATATGGGTGGACCTAACAGTGTAGAGGAGGTTGAACTCTTTTTACGCAATATGTTTGCCGATAAAAATATTTTGACAATGAATAGCTATCTTCGTAAATTTGTAGCCAATATTATTATTGGGAAACGTTTAGAAGATGTCAAAGAGAACTATGTGTTACTTGGAGGGAAATCTCCTTTGCCAGAGTTGACCTATGGATTGATTGAGAAGTTAAAGCAAAAGCTTGATATGCCTATCTATCCGGCGATGCGTTATGTGCCACCTTTTGTAGATGTCGCCCTTGAAGCATGCCAAAAAGAGGGGGTAGAGGAGTTGGTGCTTTTTCCAATGTATCCTCAGTACTCTACGACTACGACACTCTCTTCAGTAGAAGATATTGAGCAACGATGTCAAGCGATGGGGTATAGCCCTAAGATTCGTCTTATTGAGCCCTATTATGATGACTATGACTATATTGCTGCTTCGGTTGAGAAGATTATGGAGGCGATGGAGGGTAAAGAGACAAAATCGTATGATCTGCTCCTCTCTGCCCATGGTTTGCCTATGAGTATTATACAAGCTGGAGACCCTTATGAGAAGCAAGTTGAAGCCAATGTAAGTGCGATTAAAATCTATCTGCAAGAAAGAGGGATTGTATTTCATGACATCAAGCTTGTCTATCAGTCTAAAGTGGGTTCATCGGCGTGGCTTGAGCCTAACCTTGTAGATGTGTTGCGTAATCCTACCCATCGTAAAGTACTCATTTATCCTCTAGCATTTACCATTGATAACTCTGAGACGGTATTTGAATTGGATATTGAACATAGAGAGATAGCCCAGAAGATTAAGTATGATGCTTATGAGGTTGCTTCGTGTATGAACAGTTCAGATCGTTTTATTGAGATGATTGTTAAAAAGGTCAATGCTAACTAATGCAAATCCTTTCTCAAGAGTACAGCTATACCACAGAGGTGAACCGTTCAAAGTTTATGGCGTTTATTGTGCCTATTTCTATGCATGAGGGGATGCAAGAGCAGTTAAAACAAGCTCACCCCAAAGCCAACCATGTGGTCTATGCTATGCGTTACCTCAATGATTTTGAGCAGATAGTAGAAAACAGTTCTGATGATGGTGAACCCAAAGGGTGTGCTGGTGTACCTGCACTCAATGTGTTACGTGGTGAAGAGATAGTAAATTGTGCTCTGTATATTGTGCGTTATTTTGGTGGTATTAAACTAGGTACAGGAGGTATGGCAAGAGCCTATGCTTTGGCTACTAAAAATGTACTAGCCCAAGTTGTGTTACACCCTTATGTTAAAGAGATAAGCTACACGTTTACTACCTCTTACAGTGAGATAGACAAAACCCTCTACCAACTCAAACAACTTGGTATCTCAGAGTATGAACGTGAGTTTGGTATCAATGAGGTTGTCTGGACGATTAGAGGAGAAGAGGGGGTATTGCGAAGTTTAGAGGGTAGTGGTTGAAGTTACCAATACATTGCTGCTAGGTAATGTATTGGCTACTCTGTTTTGTTATGTGTTTAATCGTATGCCTGGAGAGTATTTTCTCTTCTATCTCATCACTCATTGTAGTTTGATGTTTTTTTACTATTTGAGGTTCAAATGTACCATTTCTATCACGAGGTGTTTCTAACTCAAAAGTACCATCACTGGTACCTTTGATAGTCTTTTTATTAAAGCCATTTCTTCTGTTAGATTTACCACCTAATACATCATTGGCTATATGACTCTCTACCTCTGCTTCAAGGGCAGCTTCTGTAAGTTGTTTAATGAGTGGAGCTAAAAGTCCACCTTTACCTGTAAGTTTTTTACCACTTCTAAATTCTGCTAATATCTCATTAAAGTCAAAATCTATATCTTCTCTCATTATCAATCCTTGATAGTATTTTATCAGATTGACACGGAATTTTTAACACTCCCCATAATTTACTGGATACATGTCTGTTTCCTATGAGAAATGTTGCCAAAGATCCTAGAAGTGGAGTGGTACGCAGACACCATGTGCATGAGAAGACTTTAGGAAGGAACATTAAGAAAGCAGCACTTAAAGCAGGGGTACATAAGAGGGTGACTTCACATATTTTGAGGCATTCATATGCGACACATCTGCTTCAAAGTGGGGTAGATTTGAGAAGCATTCAAGAGTTGGTGGGACATAAGAGTGTGGAGACAACGATGGTCTATAGGTATGTGGTGGCTGAGATGAATAGGGGGAGGGTAGTGAGTCCGTTGGATAGGTGAGGTGTTTAAAGGTGTTTTGAAAAGTGGAGAAGTCCCCACTTTTTTAGAGGTTTAGAGTGCCTCTTCGTCCTCTTCGTCTGTACGAATACGGATGGTTTTTGAGATGTCTGAGACGAAGATTTTACCGTCACCGATTTTACCAGTTTTGGCTGCTTCTTTGATGGCTGTGATGGCTTTGTTCATAAACTCTTCACCACTTACAACAATCTCTATTTTGACTTTAGGGATGAACTCAACTACGTACTCAGCCCCTCTGTAGAGCTCCGAGTGTCCTTGTTGTCTTCCGTACCCTTTGACTTCTGAGATGGTCATACCTTCGATGCCTGCT
>Ga0256843_1001154_pt1 | contig 21369 bp, 14 predicted proteins | sample AlvinellametaG_FD_191572 | JGI IMG/M metagenome (GOLD analysis project Ga0256843, IMG submission 191572) | Pompeii worm associated microbial communities from hydrothermal vent at the East Pacific Rise, Pacific Ocean - Alvinella | ecosystem: Host-associated > Annelida > Integument > Unclassified ... | reverse complement strand
TGCTCCTTGCACTATCTGCTATAGTATTAGAAGCCAAAAGTGTATATTTTGATGGTGAAGATGGAAATATATCAGCTTGGCTCCCATTAGATAATGGAGTTATTCGAAATATATATGATGAAGAGTTAGATAGTAGAGTAGTTAGCCTATCCCCAGGAACTTATGATATAGGTCTTAGAGACAGAAGCTGGAATAATACACAAGAGAGAGTTCTATCTTGGAATATGAAAATCACTGGAGATTATACAATATATGTGAGTGTAGATACTCTTCAAGGACACAGATGGCTCTTTTATAATAAATTAAATGTAGATGTTGGATTTCATGGTGCTGGTATACTAAATGGGATTGGAAGTAATACAAATAATGGAACTTGGCAAAGAGTAGTTGTAGATTTAGATAGAGATCTCCAAGATACAGAACCAGATAATAGAATTATTAGGGTAAATGGTATGAGATTTGGAGGTATGCTTGGATTAATTGATAATATTACACTAGATAATCCTACAAGAAAAGTATATGAAAATGGAAACAATGGAATATCAAATTGGAAAATTACAGATAATACTCCAAGTGGAGCTACTATTAGATTAGTAGCAGAAGATAGAGATAGTGATGAGATTAGAGAGAACGTAATAGAGCTAAATGGGACTCGTCAAGAGAATGCATTTACAATTGGGGGGTTTGATAGTAATAGTGGATGGAATAATAGAGAAGATAAAATATTACAACTCAAAATGAGAAATAATAGTCGCTTTACACTAATAGTTCATGTCCAAACTCTTCAAGGAGATAAAGAACTAGTATATACACCAACTAGAGTAGATAATGGAATAAGTGATGATGGGCTAAGAATTCATCATGGGCTCCCATCAACAAGAGATGGAGAGGGTGTCCCTTATGGAGAAGGAACAGATAATAGATGGCAAACATATACTCTAGATTTAGAAGATGATCTAAAAGATTATGATCCAAATAATAGATTAATAGCTGTAAATGGATTAACTATTAGAGGAAATACTCTTGTAGATGATATAGAGATGTTTAGTATTCCAAAACCAAATGGACCTATTAAGTTACCTCCAAAGATATATGAAGATGCTGAAGATGGAACCATAAATGGATGGAGAGTTAGAGAAGGAAATGATGAGGATATTGCAAATGTATATGATGAGAATTTAAGAAGTAGAGTCATAGAATTAAGAGGTGGTGGTTCATATATACTTGGTGGAATAAATGGAGATAATGCTTGGCACAATAGCACACAAAGAACCATATCTTGGAAAATGAGAACAGATATTGCTTATTCTATATATGTAGTAGTAAATACTAAAAATGGAACTAGATATCTATTTTATACAAGCAGTCCAAATAGAGGATTAAAACATGGATTTGAAAATGGAATACATCATGGATTAGGAGAGGCTACAATAGATGGTAGATGGAGAAGAGTAACTAGAGATTTAGAAAAAGATTTAAAAGATGCAGAACCAGATAATAGAATTTTAGAAGTCAATGGATTTATTTTTAATGGAGGAAATGGAGCTAGAATCGATAATATAGTATTGTATGATACAAATGAGACAATATTAGAAGATGGAGAAGAGGGAACTAATAAGTGGATAATATCAGATAATACTCCAGAAGGAGCTATAATTAAAAATATTGAAGATAATGAAACAAGAGGCAAAAATCAAGGACACATTATAAGTCTAATGGGAGCTGGATTTGATAATGCTTATATGATAGGAGGAGATGAAGAGACAAATAGCTCTAGCTGGAAAATTGAAGATAAAAAAATCTTACAATGGAGATTTAAAAACTTTGGAAAAATGGAAATATTAGAAGATAGAGGAACCATTAGAGATCCAAATGCATTTGAATTTAGAGTATTTGTAGATACCCAAAATGGACACAGAGAACTTATATATACATTGGGTAGTCATAATTTAGGTATTATAGAAGATGGAATAGGAATTCATCATGGTTTAGGAGATGATAGAATAATTGGCTCTGTGTGGGCTGGAGATGACCCAATGAATGAATTGGGATTATGGCAAACAGTTACAAGAGATCTACAAGAGGATATTTGGGACTTTGAACCAAATAATAGATTAATTAGAGTAAATGGATTTCAAGTTAGAAATAGCGGATATATAGATGATATTAAAATGCTATCCTATCCAAATATAACCAAAGATGAACCAATATTAGATAATATAAATATATTAGAAGACGCAGAAGATGAAACAACTAATGGTTGGAGAGTATATATCAATAGTTCAAATAGTGCAACTATATCAAATGTGCTAGATAATAGTAAACATAGTAGGGTAATAGAATTAAGAGGAGATGGTAAAGCTGATGCCTTTAGATTTAGAAATATAGATAATACAAACTTTAATGATAGAGAACACAAACATATTAGATGGAGTATGAACTATAGCGAAGATTTTACTATTTATATAGTAGTAAATACTACAAATGGAATTAGATATATAACCTATACACCAATAGATGAAGATAGAGGATTAAAAGGTGCCTATGTGCTAGTCGGATTAGGAACAAATAGTAATAATGGAACATGGCAAACATTTACAAAAGATCTTCAAGCAGAGATTTCAAAGTTTGAAGATAACAATGAATTAATATCCATTGAATCTATAATTATAAGAGGAAGTGGAAAATTAGATGATATAGGGGTATTCTAAATTCTCCCCTTTAACTCATCTATCTTCAAATTTGACTTCTCAATTAAGTCTATATCAACACTACCCTCCTCTATTAAATCTTTGATAGTCTCAACCAACTCCTCTACAGATACAATATTCCTTGGCGATAATTGATTCCCAAAAAGTAAAATATTATCTCCAGCATTTATACTAAGTCTTAAAACCTCCCGAAGAGAAAAATGTTTAGTAATTGCACCCATCTGCAAATCATCAGTTATTACAACTCCACTAAAACCTATCTTATTTCTCAAAAGTCCTGTAACTGTCTTTTTAGATAGGGTTGCTGGGTATTTTGGATCAATTTTTCTATTAAAAACATGTGCTACCATTACAGTATCTATTTTTCCTATCTCATTTAATATTCTATATGGTTCTAACTCTTTTGGAGTCCAAAACTTAGTTACATCTACAAAACCCTTGTGAGTATCCCCTAAAGATGAACCATGACCTGGGAAATGTTTAAGAGAAGTTATAATATTGTATTTTTGCATAGCATCAATAAAAATTGAAGCATAGTGTGCCACCTTTTCTGGATTTTTTCCAAATGAACGACCAAGTCTATATATAACTCTATTTTTTCTATTTACTGCTAAATCCACAACTGGTGCTAAATCATAATTTATACCAACCTCACTAAGCTCTCTTGCCATCTGCTCATATATAGCTCTAACTTTAGAATCTGAGTATTTTACAATATCTCTTGGCTTTGGAAATTTACCATAAAATCCATATCTACTTTTTAACCTTTGAACTCTTCCACCCTCTTGATCAACTGCAATTAAGAGTTTACCATCTCTACTACAAGCTTTTAATTGTGCTGTCAATTTTTTTAATTGAGTTTTACTAGATATATTTTTTGGCTTAGATTTATCAATAGGGTTATAATCAAATAAAATTACACCACCTAAATTGTAACGATATATATCTTTACATATTTGACTATTTTTTGAAACAGATGTCCCAAAAAAACCAACCATTAACATATTTCCAATCTTCTCATCTAAACTTTTAGATTCGATAGAGTTTCCATTTTTATAGATAAGCGTCTCTTTTGATGATACCAATCTTATCGTATCTTTACTATTATAAGATGTTGACAAAGGTTTTAAACCAAAAGATTCTCTCTCATACAAAAGGGGCTTTGCCTCTTTTAAAATATTTTTCTTCTTCACTGGTTTAGTAGTAATTAGAGTAGTATTTTTTGATATAGCTGTTTTTGGAATACTAGAGGAGGTGCAACTGCTATATAATATTACTATAAACAGATATATATAAATTTTTTTTACCATTTTACTTTTCACTTTCAATATAATTTTTTCTAAAAAAAGGATTATACCAAATTAATTGGATATAATTTCCAAAATTTCTGCAAGATAGTTTAATTACTACAAACAAAAATATTATAACGAAAGTAACTACATGACATTTGAAGACTTTAATTTAAAACCAGAACTAATTGAAACAATAGATAATATTGGCTTTAGAGAACCAAGCCCTATACAAAAAGAGGCAATTCCTATAATTTTAGAGGGAAAAGATGTAATTGGTCAAGCACAAACAGGAACAGGAAAAACGGCTGCATTTGGACTACCTATTATCAATATGATAGATACAAAAAGAGGAATTGATGCACTAGTAATTGTGCCAACTAGAGAACTTGCCATGCAAGTTAGTGATGAGCTATATAGATTTGGAAAAGAACTTGGAATAAAGACTGCTACTGTATATGGTGGTGCATCTTATAGTCGTCAAATTGATAGAATCAAGCAAGCAAATATTATAGTAGCAACACCAGGAAGGCTCCTTGATCTATTAGAATCTAAAAAAATAGATATATCTCCTAGATTTGTAGTGCTAGATGAGGCTGATGAGATGCTTGATATGGGATTTTTAGATGAGATAAAAGAGATATTTAAATATCTTCCCAAAAAGAGACAAACTCTTATGTTTTCGGCTACAATGCCAAAGCAGATAAAAGATTTAGCACTAGAGATATTAAATAGCCCAGCCACAATTACAATTACAAAAAAAGAGAGAACAAATCAAGATATAACTCAAAAATTCTATGTGGTATCAGAAAATGAAAGAGATGATGCACTACTTAGATTAATTGATTATATAAATCCTAGCAAATGTATTATATTTTGTAGAATGAAAAGAGAAGTAGATAGATTATCTTCTTATATGACATCTCAAGGGTTTAAAGTAGCATCACTTCATGGAGATATGGAACAAAAACAAAGAGAACAGACAATTAGAGCTTTCAAAAATGGACTAGCAGATATCTTTATTGCTACAGATGTAGCAGCTAGAGGACTTGATGTAAATGATGTATCTCATGTGTTTAACTACCATATCCCATTTGATAGTGAAAGCTATGTTCATAGAATTGGTAGAACTGGAAGAGCAGGAAAAAAGGGAGAAGCTATTACTCTTGTAACTCCAGATGAATTAAAAACAATAAAAAGAATTGAAAAAGATGTTGGAACAAAACTAATTAGCAAAGTTATCCCAACAAAACAGGAGTTAAAAAATAAAAAAGATAGCGATTTGTTACTAAAAATAGCAAATACAAAAATAACCAATGAGGGCATTGAGATTGTCAAAAATCTACAACACGACTTAGATATTGTAACAATAGCTCAACTATTAGCTTCAATGGTTAGAGAAGAGAGGGTAAAATTAAAAGGAAAAGATAATATTGGATTATCGAAAAAAGAGATAGAAAAACTAATGGCAAAAACCCATAAAAAACGTGATAAATTTAAAAGAGGAAGAAAAAGAGCTTTTAGAAAAAATAGAAGAAGATAATATATAAAAAAATCCAAATACACAATTATTCTATTGTTTATTTGGTATAATATTTGTTTAAAACAACATATATTACTAAGGAATTTCAATGAAAAATATTATATTTGCACTGCTTTTAACCTTAAGCATTAATCTATATGCACAAGATGATTTATCTACTTTCAAACTCTATGATATTGATGGTAAATCTGTAGAGGTCATAGATATAGAAGAGGGACTAAGATTTATAGGGCATGAAAATGCTGTATTTTTAATAATATTTGGGCATAGATGTCCTCCATGTTTAGAAGAGATACCAACCTTTATAGAACTAGCAAATAGATACAAAGATAAACTCACAATAGTAGCAATAGAGGCTCAAGGATATAGTAGTCAAGAGCTAAGAGAGTTTAGAAGAAAAACTGGAATAAATTATACCTTAATTTCTGGAGCAGAACATAAAGAATTTTTAGCCCATATAGCACAAAGATCAGGTTGGAAAGGTGCCATTCCTATGTTAATAGCAATAAATAAAAATGGAGAAGTTAAAGTAGTAAAGTATGGGCAAATAAAAGAATCTTATGCACAAGAGCTTATATCTAAATTGAACAAATAAGGATAAACTATGAAAAATAGCACTTTACTATTTGGATTTTTAGCAATATCTACTCTAAGTGGCTGTGTAGGGGAGATACTAAACTCCCCTCAAAATAGTAATATGCCCAAAAAAGAGGTTATAAGAGAATCAAAAGATAATGTAAATGAGGAAATAAATAGAATAGATGTCACAAATAGCTTAAAAAATCCAGATATAGAGTGCAATGAACAACATACGCAAGAAAAAACGAAGAGTAAATGTGATAGAGGTCTAATATCTGAAGAGGAGCTCAAAAAGTCTAAAAATAGGCAAGGAGGAATCCATACCCTAAAGAGCATTAGAGGTAAAACCATACATATTATAGAGAGAAAAAATGGATTTATCTTTCCAGAGTATAAAGATAAAATTATTATTTTAGAGTTTTTTGGAAAAGATTGTCCACACTGCATGCAAGAGTTACCTATTATTCAAAAAATAAGAAGAAAATATAGAGGAAAACTAGAAGTAATTGCAATACAATCTCAAGATAGAATGAGTTTAGAAGAGGCACAAAACTATATAAATGGACACAATATTAGATACCCAATTATTGAGGGAGAAGATGCCATAGACTTACAACATTTTGTTCAAAAAACATACAACTGGAGTGGAATACTTCCTTATACACTAGTTGTAAAAGATGGAGTAACAGAATTCTATTATGCTGGAGAGTTTGATTATAATGAGATAAAAAGGGATATTGATTCAATCATAAACTAAAAACTTGAGCTAACTATATAGTTAGCCTCTCTTTCTACTCTTATCATTTTTATATCTTAGAAATAAAAATTGTTGGCATCATTAATACACTCCCTCCACACTTAAAGATTGAAGGAGATTCCGGCTTTAAAGCGATAGTTGCTGGAAGATAGCCAGACTTACACCATCTATATCAAGGACAATACAAATTAATAAAAAATCTTCAAAGGAGATAAACTCCTAAAAATCTTTTCTCAAAGAGAGTGCTAAAACACAAAATTGCCTTATATCCCTATGGCTAAAGCCAAGGGCTTTAGGGTAGAGTTTGGTAAAATATTGTCTACTCATACCATTAATTTTTTAATCTGCCAATCTTGACTCCATACCATTCTCTTTTTCATATTCAGCTATAATCTCTTTAACTTTACTTCCCTCAATAACTTCTACCTCTAGCAACACTTTTGCCATCTTTTCAATTGCACCAGCATACTCTCTTAGAGTCTCTTTTACATAATTATATCTCTCATCTAGTGTTTTCTTGATATGCTCATCAATGGCTTCTGCCATCTTTTCACTATACTCATTTGATACCATTCCTCCACCTAAAAATGAACTCTGACTTCTTGATAGCACCATAAGACCAGCAACTTCACTCATACCATAAGCTGTTATCATATCTTTTAAAATATTTGTAGCTCTATCTAAATCATTACCAGCACCTGTGCTAATCTCTCCTAAAAAAACCTCCTCAGCTGCACGACCAGCTAAAAGCACATCAATCTCAGCCAAAAGTTCATGTTTTTGCTTTAAAAATCTATCCTCTTCATCTGGAAGATGTAGAGTATAACCCAATGCACCAAGTCCTCTAGGAATAATTGAAACCTTTGTAACCTTTGTTGCACCTTTTGTAAGCTCTGCCATTAGAGCATGTCCACTCTCATGATATGCTACAATTCTCTTTTCTATATCAGATACTTTTCTATTTTTCTTTTCAAGTCCAACAAAAGCTCTCTCAATTGCCTCTAATAAATCCTCTTGTTCAATTGTCTTCTTATTTGCTCTACCAGCAAGTAGAGCTGCCTCATTTATAATATTTGCAAGATCTGCACCAGCAAGTCCTGCTGTCTGTTTTGCAACAACTTCCAAATCAACATTCTCATCTAATTTCACATCTTTTGAGTGAACTTTCAATATTGCAAGTCGTCCAGCATAGTCTGGTTTATCTACTAAAACCTGTCTATCAAATCTACCAGCTCTAAGTAGAGCTGCATCTAGGGTTTCTGGTCTATTAGTCGCAGCTAAAACAATTACTGGAGTATCTGAACCAAAACCATCCATCTCAGCTAGAAGCTGATTTAGAGTCTGTTCTCTCTCATCATTTCCACCAATTTGCCCCCCACTAGCACGACTCTTTCCTATAGCATCTATCTCATCTATAAATATGATTGATGGGGCATTTTTTTTAGCTTGTTCAAATAGATCCCGCACACGACTAGCTCCAACCCCTACAAACATCTCAATAAATCCAGAACCACTCACCGAGAAAAATGGCACATTTGCCTCTCCTGCTACTGCTTTTGCAAGAAGAGTTTTTCCTGTTCCTGGAGGTCCTACCAATAGAACACCTTTTGGAATCTTTGCTCCAAGTTCGATATAGCGTTCAGGATATTTTAAAAAATCTACAATCTCTACAACCTCATCTTTTGCCTCTTGAACCCCTTGGACATCATCAAATTTTACATTTGGTCTCTCCGAGTTTATGAGTTTATCGGATTTTCCAGCACCTAAAATCCCACCCATTCCTTTGCTCATTTTCTTAGCAATAAAGAGCCAGATAGCAAAAAATATAAATATTGGAAGTAACATATTTATAATCTGAACTATTAAAGAGTCGCCAATCCTACCCTCATAAGTAATATTTCTATCCTCTAACATTGGAATTAGATTCTCATCAAATGCTGGAATATTACTTGCTACATATTTAGTCATTCCACTCTTATCTATAGCCTCTATTGTTGCATTTGTAATCTTAACAGATGCTATTTTATCCTCTTTTATTAACTTCTTAATATCAGAGTATGCTACTCTTTGAGTCTTCAATATTTTTGGGCCTTGCATAAAACCATTTAGCCCACCACTAGAGCTCTCTCCTACCATTATTCTAAATAAAATAATAACTACTATAGAAAATATTATAAAAACCAATATAGGGTTTTCATTAAAAAAATTGTTATTATTATTCTTATTACCGTTTTGATTATCCATATTACCTCTTACTCACTTTTTAATTTTTTTGATATACAAGTGTTACCCACTCATCTTCTTGATTTCTCTCTAAAAGTTTTAGATTACTATAAGAGTCTCTTACAATATCCTCCTTTTTATCTAAAATTCCTGAAAGTATCAAAATTGAACCACTCTTTAGGGTTCTATTAATATCATTAGCTATAAATTTTAACACATCAGCTATTATATTTGCAATAATAATATCATATCTCTTTTGAGTCATATTTACAGAACCCTCCCAAAGAGCATTATACTCCTCTTGGTTTAACATAAAATTCTTTTTACAACTCTCTACAGCTACTGGATCAGTATCACACAAATCAACTATAGCACCAAGCTTCCTTGATGCCAAACCCAATATACCAGAACCACAACCAATATCTAAAAGAGTATTACCATCTTGAACATATCTCTCTATTGCTCTTAAACAGAGCCTTGTTGTAGCATGATGTCCAGAACCAAATGCTAAGGCTGGATCTAATTTGATATTTATTTTACCTCTTTTTGGTTCATGCCAACTAGGATATATATAAAATCTTCCCACCTCTATTGGTTTAATTGAAGATTTATAGTTCTCTATCCAATCAATATTTCTCTTCTTTTCAATTTTATAGTCAATATCTATTTTTACACCTAAAGATTTTATAAGAGTATCTATTGCATTTTTAATATTAGATATATCTTTTTCACTTCTAACAACTATTTTATTATCACTAATCTCTACTCCATTTGATATATTTGCAATAAAATCCGCCAAAAAATCTACAAAGTTCTCCTTTGTATTTAATGTTATAACCAGTTCATAGTAACTATCTTTTCCCATTTGCAACCCTAAAAGCCTCTTTTAAATCAATTGTTCCCTCATAAAATGCTTTACCAACTATTACCCCATCAATACCGCTTTTTATTAGTGCCTCAATATCTCTTATATCTCTTACTCCTCCACTAGCAATTGTCTCAACTCCGCTAGCCTCTTGAATCTCTTTTGTAAATTTTACATTTACTCCACTAAGCATTCCATCTCTACTTATATCTGTGCAAATAATCGCCTCTACTCCCGCATTTGCAAACTCTTTTGCCAAATCGGTAGCTCTCATACTACTCACTTCTCCCCAACCTTGAACAGCTACATACCCATCTACAGCATCAATTCCAACAACTATTGGATACTTTTTTGCCATCTCTTTTACAAATTCTGGATTTTTTAGAGCTATTGAGCCTAATATTAGTCTATCAACTCCAAGCTTTAAATACATTTTGATAGTCTCTTCATCACGAATTCCACCACCTAATTCTAACTTTAAGTTACAATTTTCTCTAATTTTTTTAATCTGCTCCAAATTCTTTGGCTCTCCAGCAAACGCCCCATTTAAATCTACTAAATGAACCCAACGACTTCCTAACTCTTCAAATCTCTTAGCCACTTCCCAAGGCTCACTACTATAAATTTTTGCACTATCCATTAAACCCTTTGTAAGCCTTACAGCTTTGCCATCTTTTAAATCTATTGCTGGTAGTATTGTCATCTTTATTCCTTATTTTAAATATTTACAAAATTTTCAATAATCTTTAACCCATTATCATGACTCTTTTCTGGGTGTGGTTGAATTCCATATATATTATCTTTTTTAACTGCACTTATAAACTCATATCCATAATAGGTTTTTCCCACAACAAACCTCTCATCACACTCTACATGAAATGAGTGAACAAAATATAGATAAAACTCCTTTGGTAAATTTTTAAATAAAGGGATCTCTTTTTGAACAAAAAGCTCATTCCAACCTATATGGGGAATTTTTAATTTATATTCAAATTTAGATCTATCAAAAGCAATAACATCTCCTTCGATTAATCCAAGCCCACTATGATTTCCAAACTCTTTACTACTCTCAAATAGTAGTTGCATACCAAGGCATATTCCAAGTAAAGCCTTCCCACTCTTAGCATACTCAACTATAGCACTATCCATACCATTTTCTCTCAAATGCTCCATAGCATCACCAAAAGCCCCTACACCTGGCAAAATTAATTTTTCATAAATTTTTAAATTTTCTGGTTTTTTTTCAACTCTAATATTAGCCCCTACTCTATTAAAAGCATTTATAATAGATGCTAAATTTCCCATATTGTAATCTACAATTCCAATCACAAGACTCTCCACTATGATATGTCAATTTTTGTTGAAGTCTAACAATTTTTTGCTTTATTTTATTTTTTTAATGGAGGTTAAATGGAAGAAGGAGAGCCACAATCAAAAAAAAGGGGGAGGATATTTAAGCTGTGACTCTCCCAAAAAAGAGTATATCAAAAAAATGGTGTGAAAAAAGTGTATTTTAGCAAAAAATATAAAAATAATATTAAATTTATACCTTAACTAAACTATATAATTCTTTAATCTCCCTCTCCCATATAGAACTATCTATTGTCTCTAATATCAATGGAATATTATCTAAGCGACTATCATTCATTATAAACTCAAATGTATTCCACCCAAGCTCTCCTCTACCCAAAGAGTGATGCCTATCTACTCTACTAGCCAATTTAGCCTTTGAATCGTTTATATGCATTCCCATTAAATATTTAAATCCAATAACTCTATCAAACTCACCCATCGTTTTCTCATAAGCCTCTTTGGTTCTTAAATCATATCCTGAAGCAAAAGTATGACAAGTATCTAAACAGACTCCAATCCTACTCTTATCCTCCACTCCATCAATAATATAGGCTAAATGTTCAAATTTATAACCCAAATTTGTCCCTTGTCCTGCCGTATTTTCAATTACAAGCTTTACGTTTGAATATTTAGTCTGTTCTATTGCTAAATTTAAAGAATCTACAATTACATCTAAACACTCTCTTTCTGCAATCTCAAGTTTTTTTAAATACTCCTTATCTCGTTTTGATATTTTTACTAAATGGCTCCCAGGGTGAAAATTTAACTTATCTAATCCTAAAAGTTCACACCTTTTAATCTCATCTAAAAAGGCATCTCTCGATTTTTGAAGTTTCTCTTCATCTGGACTACCCAAATTTATTAAATAACTATCATGTGGTAGAACATGCTTTGACAAAATTCCAGACTCTTCCAAATTTTTTTTGAAACTATCAATACTCTTTGAAGTTAAAGGTTTTGCTATCCATTGCCTCTGATTTTTTGTAAACATAGCAAAAGCTTTTGCTCCAATCTTCTTAGCATTTAATGGAGCATTTTCTACTCCACCACTACTACTTACATGTGCACCTACAAATTTCATCTACCTATTACCTCAATTTTAATTTTATTTATCTTATCATAAAACTTTCTACTCTTTCCCCTAACCTCATAAGTTATATCATATTTCTTATTATCTCTTATAGTCTGTATAAATCCACTACTACTCTTTCTTAAATTTTTACCATTAAAAATTGCTTTTCCTCTAAAAATATTTTCTAAAAGAGTTGAAGGATAAAACTCTGATAGCATCTTCTCATTAAAATCACTCTTATCCATACACTCTAAAGAGGACATACATATATTTACACCATTTATATTAAACTCAACTACTGGTTGTCCCATAGCATATATCTCAACCTTCAACCAAGAGTCCCCCTTATATATAAAACCCATATCGGCATATTTTATCTTTGGAGTTATAATCTTAATAAATGCACTCTCTTGATTCTCTTTTTTAATAGAGCTTTTTGTAACACACCCAGATAGAATCAATATCAAACTAAAAAAAATTGTTTTTTTTACTGAAAACATGTTTAACCTTTTTTAAAAAAAGTATATCGAAAAAAAAGTTTTAAAAAAGAGATTTTTTAATAAAATTTTAAGTTTTATTTGATATAATTTCACCCGTATCAAAAGTGTGGCCCCTTCGTCTAGTGGTTAGGATCCCAGGTTTTCATCCTGGTTACAGGAGTTCGAATCTCCTAGGGGTCACCATTTAATGGATACGTTATTTTATTCTACTTTGGCCCCTTCGTCTAGTGGTTAGGATCCCAGGTTTTCATCCTGGTTACAGGAGTTCGAATCTCCTAGGGGTCACCATCTCCTTTTATCGTTTGTATTTTTTTTGTCTTTTATATATTTTCATCATTTTATATATTGAGTATAAAGATAAAATCAAAAATCCAAACCTACCCCAAAAATCCCAATTTTTAAAATTAAAATCTATCTCTATTATAGAGATAATTAACCAATATAGAGTCATCTCTAAAAGAGTAAATATTATTGGAATAATATAGTGCTTTCTTCTCCTCTCTTGCCTATCTTCTCCAATGTCCAAATGCAAATTAATCCTCCAGATATTTTATATATAAATTTAGTTTACTATTTTTTTACTAAATTTCTTTAAAAATTTCTATAGCATAAGCATGAGATACTCTCTTATCTTCTGGAGGAAGAGTCATATAGTTAAATGAGTATATATTTTCTAAATAGTGGTGTGGATTATTTGGAGCAAAAAAATAATGCCCTTCAAACTCCACCTCTTTTAGAGGAAAAATCTTATCTATATCAAACCAAGCAGATATATCTGGCATCTCTGGTGAATATATTACTTTTAAATCATCTCCACTCCAACCACTATGTAGAGCCTTTAACCCTCTACCTATCTCTTGTCTAATAGATAAATTATCTCTACCCTCTGGAGTATGTAGAGATTTTGCTGAAAATAATCTAAGCAACTCAAAAGAGCTACTATAATACTTTTGAAATTTATCCCCATCTTCGATTGTAAGCATGGGAAATATATCAATAAAGACCCCTTGATGATAACCTACATCTAAACCTCTCTCGTGAAATTCAATAATTTTTGCTCTATTTGAACGAAGCTTTATATAATCAAAAGGAAAATTATTATCACTACTTCTGCTCTGCAAAAAAATATCTGAACTAAGCTCTTTTGTTGCTATATCTATAAACCGATTATAGTCTTCAACTGGCATTGAGATATCTATATCATCATCCCAAGGGATAAAACCTCTATGTCGAATTGCACCAAGTAGAGTCCCACTATCTAACCAATATTTTAGAGTATATTTTTTACAAATTGAATCAAACTCAATTAACATATCCAACATTATCAATTGAGCTTCTCTTAAAATAGTGTTATCTACCATTATAATCTCTTTAAGCCATAATAGTCATACATAGCATCAATTAAAACATCAATATAGGCTATATCCATATCTCCCATGTGTGATACTCTAAATATCTTATCCTTTAAACTCCCACCATTTGGACAAACTACTACTCTATATCTCTCCTCTAGCTCTCTTACAATATCAAAAGCACTCTTTGAATCTGTAGGTGTTAGAGTTGTCATTGCATTTGGCATATAGTTAGAATAAAATGCTAGTGGTAACCTTTTTATCTCTCTTCTAAAATGAGTTGCAACCTCTTTTGCCCTCGATATTGAGCTCTTAATACCACCATCTCTTATTATCTGTTTTAATCTCGCTTGTAGTTGAAGAATAATAGTAACTGCTGGAGTATATGGAGTCTGTCCTCTTAGACCATCTTTTAAATAATTTTTAAAATTAAAATATAAACTATCTACACTATTTAATCTCTCTATAGCTCTAGGTGATAGTATCACCATACTAAGACCAGGTGGAAGTGCTAAGCCTTTTTGACTACTAGCAATTAAAACATCAATATTTTGTGCCTCCATATCTAAAGGATCAGTAATTAACATACTAATAGCATCTACTATGAAAAATATATTATTTTTCTTTACAAACTCCCCTAATGCATCTAAATCATATAAAAGCCCAACACTAGTCTCATGTGCATTTACAATTAGAGTATTTGCTTCTGGGCTTGGGATAAGATACTCAATATCTTCTAAATTACTATTTGCTACTTTAAAATTGATATGATCTATCTTATAACTATTACACAGATCTACAAATCTCTGTCCAAAACCTCCCCCATTAATAACTAATGCTTTATCTTTGCTACTTAATAGATTATATACCACAGACTCCATACCAGCTGTCCCAGATGCAGTCAAAAATATTACTCTACTCTCCTTTGGAGCATTTACCAACTCAAGCAACATACTCTCACACTCCAATAGCACTTCGGAAAAGGCTCTATTTCTAAAATATGGAGTCTGTTTTGCACCAATTTCTAAAATCTCCTCTGACATTTTTACTGGACCTGGGGTATAGATGTAGTAATTATCATATATCATCGCTCTACTCTCTTTCGCTTCTTACTCTTTTTTTTTCTTCTAAACTCATTGTAATCTAATACAACTCTATTAATAGATACCATATCAGATGGACTCAACATCTTTGATTTTCTCTTCCCTCTTTGAATCAAAGATGCAAATTCAGCAATCATATATCTTAGACCACTACCTTCAAACTCGTATTGAAACTTATAGCTCCTATTAGAATCCTCAAACCTAAAATAGAACTCTTTAGTTAACCACCAAGGAGCAGGAATATAGACATACCCCTTTGTGCCAGAAATAATAGCATCTCCTTCAGACTTTATGCCAGTAGCAACTCTTGCTACTCCAATATTTTTTCTCTTATGAACTGTTACAATCAAATTGCTAATATCATATCCACTCTCCTTTTGATCAAAAAAAGAGATACTCTTATATTTACCCAAAACCTTATGTATTAGAAGTGATGGATATGAAGAGAGAATATTTGTTGCACCTTGAGCTATAAAGCTACTTGGATAATTCTTCTCTCTATAAAGAGATGTTCTAGTAGCTCTTACCTCTTTTATTTGACCAATATTACCTTTTTTTAACTCTTTTAATAGTTGATTAAATGCTGGAAGAAAAGCAGTCCTTAGAGCAGAAAGAAGTATTAACTTATTCTTTTTTGCCAAATATAAAAGCTCTTTTAACTCCTTTTTATCTAAAGCAATTGGATTTTCACACAAAACATGCTTTTTTGCCTCTAATGCTTTTTTAATAAAGGTATAGTGTTTTTGAAGTGCAGTATCTATATAGACTGCATTAATTGGACTATCTAAAAACTCATCATAATTATCATGCCCATATTTTATATATGGACTATCTTTTGTAAATCTCTTCAATTTTAAAAAATCTTCTGAATAGATTCTATCTATCTTAATATTTGATACAAATTGAGCCTCATCAATAAAACTTTGAATATCTCTTCCAAGCCCAACAATTCCAATATTTATTGGTTTAAAATTCTCTTTTCTAAGCTTGGTGCTTGAGATTCCTTCTGTTCGTGGAAGATATTTAACCTTAGTATATTTTTTTAAATAATCAAAATAGCCTACCCAATCATCTCCAATAGCAAAGATATCTACATCATATTTAATGATATCTTCAACTTTCTGATTTTTATGCTTTTCAACTATAACTTTATCTACAAAATCTAACTTTTTTATGGCATTTACACGTTTCTTAGTGCTTTGGACAACATTTAATTTTCCTCTTGAGCGATCATAATTTTCATCTGTAACACCTACTATTAAATAGTCTCCAAGTGCTTTGGCTCTTCTTAATAGGTTTAAGTGCCCCTCATGAAGCATATCGTAAGTGCCATAAGTTATTACTGTTTTTTTATCTTTCATATTAATATCATATCAATTTTTATAAACAAATTTATTATTACTTTATGCTTAAAAAAAAACTATATTTACATTGATACCAACTGTAACGAAAAAAAAAACAAATTTTTTACTACTTATAAACTTTTTTGCAATATACTGCCATTTATTATTTAAGGAAATAAATCATGAAAAAAATAGCACTATTAATCTTTTACATACTATGTTTAAATGCACAAAATCCCAACTCTAGTCAAGATATTAAAATAACAAAAGAGATAGAAAGACTAGATGCGATACCAAATATTTTGGATTTAAAAAGAGAGGAGAGCTTCTTCTATTTTAAAGAAAAAGAGGCTTTTGGAACCATTAGAGAGTTTATAACAACAAACTTTAAAATAAATAAAAACTCTCCAAAATATAGAATATTTCTCTACTATAAAGAGCTACTAAAAAATAGATTAGATGATTCAAATAGAAGTCTATTAGAAGAGATAAATCTAAATAGATTAAATTTTGTCTATAGATATTTTATTGGAGAAGATAAAGATAGATACTACACAGAAGCATTAAATAGAGTGGCAAAGAGAAATAAAGAGGCATATAGATACCTCACAAAAATTTACTTTAAAAATGGGGAGTATAAAAAGGCATTAGAATCTGCCAAAAAATCTCCTCTAGATGATGAGATTGAAGAGATAGTAAATACAATAGAGTCGAAATATTTAGCTATTAGTATGGATAAAGTAGCACTTCCTAAAGAGAATCTATTAGCTAGAGTAGATTTTAAAAATATAAAAAAAATATATATAAAAATATTTAAAAATAGTGATATAAATAACTCTATTATAGAAAACAAAATAGAGTATCTAAATTCACTAAAACCCTTTAGAGAGATTGAACTAAATCTGCCAGATACACAACCATATACAAATGAATCTACAGAGATATCTCTTGGAGAATATGATATAGGAGAATATACGCTACTACTATCATATAATAATAAATATATACCAAAAGATACAGCAATTGGAACCTTTAGAGTATCTAATATTGCTATTTTAAAACAAAATAAACACCTCTTAATAGTAGATAGAAAAAGTGGGAAACCAATTGTTGGTGCTAAAATTATATTTTATGAAGATATAAATAGAGAAAAGATTTTAACTTCCATATTTAGTAATAAAAATGGATTAGTAGAGATTCCAAAGAGTTTAAAAAAATATTTTATAGATGTAGAGTATAAAAATAGAATATTTAAAATTAAAGATTTAATATCTAAAAATCAAATAAAAATTGCACTCAAACCAAAAACAAAAGTCTATATATTAAAAGATAAAAAGAGCTACTTTCCAAATGAGACTATAAAATTTCAAGGTATAATAGTAAAAAGCTTTCCAGATAAAGAGCCAAAAGCTATATCAAATAAAAAAATAGAATTAACTCTTTATAATAGAAATAATAAAAAACTAGAATCACAAATTCTAAAGAGTGATAACTTTGGAACATTTAGTGGAAAATTTAAAATTCCAAATGATATTACAACAGATACGCTTACTCTAAAATCAAACTATAATAGTATAGATAAAATTAAAATTTTACATGATAAAAAGAGCAATATAGATATTTTACTAAATAAAATAGACATAAGTAAAAATAGCAAAATAGAAGGAGTTGTAGAGTCCAAGAGCAATTTGGATTTTAAACTAAAATCTATAAGATTTTATCTACTAAAAAATAGAGTCTTAGTAGATGCTGGAAGTGGTAGAGTATTTAGTAAAAATAGATTTTCAATAGAATTAAATACTCCATCAAATAGCCACTATATGGTATATATTATAGCTACAAATCTTAAGGGAGAAAAGAGCCTAATTGCAAAAGATTTAAATAGAAAAAGAGCAAATTTAAGAGTAAAACTTATTATAGATAATTTATTAAATAAAAATAGTTCAAAAACCCTCTTTATAAAAGCTAAAAACCTACAAGGAGATGATGTAAATATCTCGGGTAAAATAGTTGTAGAAAAGATTATACCAACTAAACTATTTAGATACAGATATTGGCAAGATATTACTAAGCCAATATATAATGAAATTGAATTTGGAAGAAAATTTGTCAATTTTTTCAAAAAAGAGAATAGAAAAGTTGTCCAAAAAATATCTTTTAACACTAAAAAAAGAGATAAGATAGATTTAAAAATAGAAGAGAGTGGAATCTATGAAATTAAATTATTAACAAAAGATAAAAAAGGTATAGACGCAAAATTTTCAAAAAAGATAGTTGTATTTGATATAGACTCAAATAAACCACCATTTAAAACCTATATTTGGGACATATTAGATAAAAAGAGCTATCAAGTTGGCTCTACTGCAATATTAACAATAAAAAGCTCAAAACCTGATGCATTTATGGTATTTGAATTAGAAAAAAATGGCAAAATATTAAAAGAGGAGTTTTTAAGAGTAGATAAAAAAACCACAATCCAAATTCCTATCTTAAAAGAGTATAGAGGTGGATTGAACTACTCAATTACTACAGTAGCCGAAAATAGAGTATATATAAAAAGAGGAAAAATAGATGTTCCTTGGGATAATAAATTAAAAGTTAGCTATATAAGATTTAATAAAATATTAAAGCCTGAAAATATGGAAGAGTGGAAATTTAAAATAGAAACGGAAGATAAAAAAGATATAAAAACTCAAATGTTAGGAATTATATCAAATAAAAAACCTACTCTAAAAGTTGATAAAATCTATCCAAAAAATAGACAAAACTACTCAAATCTATGGAGACCATTTGACTTTGATCTAAACAAAATTGAAATATATGATAAAAAAGAGAATAAAATAAGTAAAAACTCACTACAGAGCAATATAATATTTAAACTAAAATATAAAAATAACAAAATAGTCTCCCAAAAAACTCTACTATTTAAACCACAAATTGAATCTAAAGATAATGGAGAGATAGATTTTAACTTTAAAACACCAAAAGAGCTTGGAAAGTGGAAATTTTTTGCACTCATCTACTCCAAAAATTTAAAATTTACAACAATAGATGAGGAGATTGAGATAAAAAAAGATCTTCTAATTGAATCAAAAGTTCCAAACTTCTTTAGAGTGGGAGATAAAATATTTATATCTACAAAAATCACAAATAGAAGTGATAGAGATTTAAACATTACAGCCACTCTAAACCTAATAGATACAATTACAAAAAAAGATATATTAAATGGCAAACTCTCAAAAAAACTATTTTTAAAAAAAGGTGAAAGTATAATAGTAGATTTTAAAATGGATATTCCAAATGTAAACTCAAAAGAGGTAGAGTATAGATTTATAGCTTGGTCAAAAGAGTATAAAGAGGAGTTTAAAAAAAGAATTTCTCTAATAAGAGACTATATATTAGATAGCAAATCTATACTAGAACAGTTAAAACCAAAAGAGAGTAAAAATATAATATTTACTCCATTAAAAGATATAAATCTCTCAAATAGCTCCTATAAAAAATTGATTTTTGAGTTTAGCTCAAATCTTAGTTGGGAAGCTATTATGAGTGCAAAAGAGCTAATCAAACAAGATGCTCACTCTAATATTGAGATATTTGATAGATATTTTGTAAGCTCAATACTTCTTGATCTATCTAAAGCATATAAAAATATAGATAGAAGAATTGATATTTTTAACTCAAAAGAGCTATTGGATATTCAAGATAATAGTCTAAATAAACTTTTAAAAGAGAATATAAGTAAAAATGGTGGCTGGGGTTGGTTTAAAGATAGAGACTCAAATTTTTATGTAACCCTATATATATTAGATGGATTTAGAAAATTAAAAGAGATAGGAATAAAACCAAAAATAGATAAGAAAATACTAAATAGAGCATTAACCTATATAGATAGTGTAGTTATCTCTAAATATAGAGATATTAAAGATTTAAATAGAGACAATTTAACTCAAAATATCATCTACTATCTATATATTAGAAGCTTTTATAATAAAAGTTTACTATCTAAAGAGATATATAACTACTATATAGACTCAATCAAAAAATATTGGCACAATAAGAGTCTATATCAACAATCTCTAATTGCTTTAATTTTAAACAAAAAGTTAGGAAAAAATATTTCAATAGAGATTTTAGAAAATATAGAACGATTCTTACTAGTCGATAAAAACCTTGGATTATATTTTAATATAAAAAATAGACAAATATTAACACACACAACAGTAATGGAACTTTTATATAAATTAGAAGAGAATCATAAAAGTGCGGAATTAATGAAAATATGGTTAATAGAACAAAAAAATGCTAATGGCTGGACAAACTCCACAATTACAGCAAATAGTATATATGCTATCTTATCTCATAGTAAATGGATATTAGACAATATAAAACCAATAGAGATATCATTTAATACAGACAGAGAATATATAGAAGAGATAAAAAAGGCAAATGAGACAATAAAAAATGGGGTTGGATACTATAGATTAGAGTTTAATAACTTCAATAAGAGATTTGCTAACATAAATCTAAAAAATAATAACAATAAGCCAATATGGACTCATATCTATTTGGAATATCTAAATAGAGATTTAAATATAAGTAGTAGTATTATAAAAATCAAAAAGGAGTTTAATAAAAGTAGATTTAGAGTTGGAGATATTATAGATGTAAATATAAAA
>Ga0256843_1001152_pt1 | contig 21373 bp, 38 predicted proteins | sample AlvinellametaG_FD_191572 | JGI IMG/M metagenome (GOLD analysis project Ga0256843, IMG submission 191572) | Pompeii worm associated microbial communities from hydrothermal vent at the East Pacific Rise, Pacific Ocean - Alvinella | ecosystem: Host-associated > Annelida > Integument > Unclassified ... | reverse complement strand
ATAAATGTAACATCTTTTTCTGACAACATTGTTCTTGTTTCAATACCAGGAGCACCATAGATAATTGTTTCTCTTTTTGTATATAGTTTCATATTATCAATATCTTTTTCTTCAAACAATCTATCTTTACCTTCAAAGAGTGTTGCAAGAGAATAAAATCTATCAGGAAGACAATGCACTTTCTTGGTTGAGAATTCTGGAATATTGTTTACAATTTTTGAAAAGTCAGGAATGAATGGAATTCGCAACATGTTTGGGATATCATATTCATCATCATCATAGACACTGATTTGGACAAAGATATCACGCTTCCCTGTAAAATTTGCCATCTCATAGAGCCAATGTAGGAAATTTGAACCTGTTCCTCCTGCTCCGATGAGGACAAGATTATACCCTTTGTTCTTTACTGCTTGAAGTAATTTTGAAATGTCTGTTTTGGTATATCCAAGCATAGAAATAAGTTCAGAAATATGAAGTTTTCTTGCTCCTATATCTTCTGCTACACGTTCAGAAATGCATGGCATTTTTTGTAGTTCAAACAAATTTTGATACAATTTTCTATTGTTTGCAATTTGATGCATAATCATATATGGATAGAATGTATCCAGCAATGTCTTTTCTCTTCTTTTACCTGGGATATATGCTCTCCCAAAACTGGAAGATTGATATCTGAATTTGATCTTATCAAATATAAGATGATTAATTTTTACTGTCTTTTTCATATGTTTGTTTTTCCTTTCATTATAAGTTAGTTATACAACCACATGCCAACACTCTGTAGAGTGTTGGTTCTGGTAGCTTAGTTTTATTTATTTATAGCTTACTCCACTGCTGGAATTAGCCTGTAAAGACGTTGTATCCGCGATCTCAACTGTTGGTTCTGGTGCACTTGGATTTGCCTGTTTTGTTGCTGCCTTGACTAATTCGGCCATTGATTTTGCCATGATTACACCTCCTTTTTAGCATCTGTTGGTAGTGGAATATCTTTGATCAGATCATCGATCATCTTCTCGATTTCAAAAGAACCAAGGAAATCATCGTTAGCTGCATTTACCGCCGCATCAGCAAGCAATAGCAATTTCTCATTTGTGTAACCAAATTTAATGATAGCACCTGCTACCGCATTTGCAAGTACAAATCTGAACCACGGCTCATCTTTGTAACCTCTTACCATAAGTGGCAGTTTTGGTCCTACTGCATCAGCAAGTTTCTCATTAAACATTTGACCTGCTCTTCTACTTGCATTTGCTTTAAATGCTGTTTTATTTCCCTCTACGAGGACTTTACCGATTTCTTGTACTGTCATTTCTGACTCCTTTATATGTTTGATTGTTTACTTATCAGCATATCTGCTGAAACTTCTGATGCACCGAGTTGTCTGGTTCCTTTACATGACTATTCGTAGTCAAGACCAGAATATCAATGCTTATTCTTTATTTCCTGGTACTTATTCCAAAACCAACGCATCTTTTCAAGTGTTCTTTGTTCATCTTCACCAGGTTTTCCTGCAAACAGTCTTGTTGCATATTTGAGATATGTCAACTTTAAATATCCAACAAACTCTTCTTTTGATGATAGCTTTTCAAACATATCAATCGCTTCTGCACCAAAGAAATCCTTATAATGATTCGGATTCACGTAGTCATACTGTTTTGCATTTGGATGGTTCTCAGGTTCTGGTTGTGCTGCGATCAACTCAGATCTGTCATAATATAGTTCAGCCATCATCTCTTCAAATTCTTTTTGTCTTTGTTCTTCTGTCATATCAGTTTCCTCTTTGCATTTCATACTTCGCTTCAGCAGCATCAATACAAGCATTCTCTACTTGGTTCATAGCCCATTCATCTGCATCAGGCAGAGTTTCCTGCCATTCATAGAAGATTTGAATAATGTCATCTTCATCAATATCTTCTACTGCCATACCGGATAAATGGTCTGTGATAAGTCGTGTCAGATCATCAACCATTTCTTCATCATAATTATCAAGTTCTCTTTCAGCCATAGCTTTCATGTCTCTTGTTCTTCCACATATCATTGTTTTTTTCCTTTAAGTATAAAATGGTAAATAGCAGTTGCTCCTCCTGAAATAATGATATATTCCAAAATAAGAAATACTCTATCTGATATATCCCATGTTCCAAGATCATTAAACCAATTGATATTCCATAGTGCAAATGACATAAGGAAATATAGGATAATTGTAATTCCAATAAATACACTTAATGTTTTCATTGTTGTTCCTTTATTTTTGAATAAATCCGATACAGTACATCGTGTCTTTGTAGTCAGACCACATAATGGGTGGTTCTGACCACTCTGTATCATTATGGTTTCCCCACCATAATTGTGCGTTTTTTTCATCTTCTCTTGTGAAGCGAACAGTGCATTCTGTATTTGCACACTCTTTACTTGACGAGCAGAAACTCCTGTCTTTATAGCTCAGCATTACACCTCCTTTGTTTAGATATACACCAGAACCAACATGGTGTTGGCTCTAGTTTACATTTAAACCCCAAATTGTTTAATGTAATTCTCCACACAGTCTAAATTGAAGTAACGTCATTCATGTTGAATTTGGTTTTAACTGTGTGGAGTGTAAGAGGGGAAAAAAATCTTATCCACGGTGTCAGGCGTTGGAATACCTGACTGTGTGTAGTCATTGCGGTATGCAAAAACCCCTCTTATTTGTATGACCATATTTCTATCGTATCCATTTACAAAATACTTATGGTCATACGCACTGGCTGCCTGAACTCAATCAGCTTCCCTGACCAGTGTGTGCCGAAGCACATCAGAACCAATCATTGTTGGTTCTAATCTACTTCTGTCAGAATTGTGTTTTGTTCAATAAGCATGCCAAGCCATATGCCAAGCAATGCTGCAGTAGTAAACAATACTGAGAACCAAAAGATTACCTTTTTCATTTACTCATCCAACCATTCTTTTTGCTATAGTAATAAGATGTTCTGCACTTATGAGTGTTCTCATGTGTACAAAACCTCCATTTTTCGCATTGTCTACCATTTTTTTGAATCTGTTTTCATGTCCTAACGCAAGTTTACTGATGGTTGCCATCTGTCTTTTTCTACGTGCTATTTCACCAAGTCTAATGACATCTTTTGTTACGGCTTCAACCCAATTGTAATAGGCATAATATCCTTTTTCAATATCACCATGACCAAGGTCAAGCATCTTTTGAAAGCGTACAGGTGCAGACTTTTTAATGTTATATAGGAAATTCTTATGCTCTCCCATTCTACGTGAAATAGTTTGCATACTTTCTGTACCATAACGTGGATGAGAATATTTGCGTCTATGTTTCTCTTCCGGACTTAATGTTTCTATATGAACCACCAACTCTTCTTCTTCATCTTCATAGGAGATAAGTGGAAGCATATTTCCATAAATATCCATAGCAGATTCAGAACCAATGTATGGATCATAATCCTTTGCTATACTCAATCTTTGATGTTTCATGCTAACTTCCTTTCACTACTAAATATGGATTGTCTTCAAATTCACTTGGTTCAGGTGGTGTTCCATTCTTTTTTGACCATTCTACCTGTAACATTGCTTTTGCTGTCTTTGATGTGATATATGCTTTATTACTAATGAATACATAGGGATTAACTCTAAATGTATTTGGTGCTTCCTTGTCCAAGAACCCAACATCACATAGTCTCTTGATGAAGTCATACAATTTAATGCGTGATACACCATTTTCTTTTGCAAATTGTGTCATAGAACCAATGATTATGAGATTCTGTCTGTCTGTGTGTTTTGTAAGTATCTTGAACAGTGTAATGTCTTTTTGTGACCTACAGGTTTGCTCGATAACCCATAAGTATGCTTCTTGCCAAACTGTCATTTTTAATCTCCGTATGCTATACTTTTCATCATTGTTATCCTCTTCATATGTATAGATTGGATTTATCCCCCCAGATACTTCATCAACTATACTATGATTAGGAACTCTTTTCATGGTTCCCATTTCTGTTTCCTTTTATATTTAATGTGTTAAGTGTCAGTTAACATATGTATCTTACACACTTTACACTTAAAAGTAGGAGTTGATGGCTATAAGAGTTCGATGACAGCGTTGTTTGTGGATTATTTGGTTCTGTGTAATGTTTGTTAGACTTATATATAGGTCTACAAGACCAAAACATATAAAAACAACAACATCTTATGCTCTTTCCTTACTTTCCAGATATTCAATAAGATACTTTGCGTAACTTACCAGAACCACTGCATCATCAATGAAGAATGTTTCTTTCCCTTTACGCTTTGCTTCTTCGTATTTACGTTTCAGCTCCTTGAGTGTAATTTCCATCTTGTCTCCTTTTATTCATCTTTCTCTCCCATTTCTGCCAATAGCTCTCTGGTAAACAGTAATGCCTCTTCAGACTGTTTATATCGATTCAGATAGTATCGATAGCCTTGGCTTGTTTTGTCGTTCATTTGGCTTGCCATGTGCCTGTATAGAGCCATCATTGCTTTGGCTCCTTTGCATTTATGTTTTAATGCATCAACATAGAGCATATCTTTCAGTTCTCTTGGTTCTATACCATAGAGATCACTGGTGCTCTTGATCGTTTTTGGTTCTGACATCACCTGTTCCTTCTCTGAAATCATCTTTCAATTCAATGTGTTCATGTTGGTTCTTTTTTACGAGAGAAATAGAACCATAATCACCACTCCAATCAATGATTCTGTCATCAATATTTCCATCATTTACCTGTTTGTTTTTCCTCTTTATGAGTATGATAACGACAGTAATAGCAATGATGAAAATAATGAATAGCATTTGATTATTTGAGTCCATTTGGATACCTTTCTGTAATCATTTTGTATACTATATTGTACCATTTCTGTGTATTCTCAATACTCTTGTTCATGATCTCTTTTACTTCTTTATATCGCTTTTCATCTACTTGTTTGAGTTTGAGTATATCGGTAATGTAGTGGTTCTTCCCCATGAGTAGCTTCTTATCTGAGATAGCAAGTTTTGGACGATGTTCCTTTGGAATATCACTGACCCAGATACGCATTAATTCTAATGCCTGTATGACTGCAGAGCTTTGCTCTTTTGCAAGTTCCTGTACTTCATCACTATTTGCGATCACAGCAATAAACTCTCTTTCTTTTGCATTAAATTTATGAATCGTTAATGACTTATACCCTTCTGTTTTGTATTTATAACAAATAGCAGGCATTTGACTATCTTCATCTGTGACCTGTTTTAAAAACAGATATACTTGAGCCAGTACCATTCTGTTTAAAAGGGTACATTGGTCTCTTCTAATGGTTCTTCCGTTTTCGATATCGAGTTGTTTTGCGTCCCATTGCTTTTTGTTAAACATGCAAGCTCCTCATTAATTTTTTCTATATTATTCATGAATATATGCTTTGTATCATATTGATATATTGGTTCTTTACTAACTTTATCTTCTATTCTTTTTAATTTAACATTGTAGAAGCTGATAAATTTATCTTCTTCAAAATCAATAAGATTTACAGAGTAAAATAACATATAATCATCTATCAGTATCGGTTTTGAATATACCCTATACTTTTTTTTCATATATTGATATCTTTCCTCATAATATGCATCTTCTCTTCCCATATCCACGATCTCTACAATATCACCTTTTTGAATTTTTTCATCATAATTTGACATATACATCTCCTTAATAAATACATTTCAATGCATACAATCATTATATATATTGAAATATATCTATATTTTGTGGAACCAACCATGCACTGTAAGGCACAAAGGATTGACTCACGAACATACACATTATAAAAGTCATATACAATGCATGTTGGCTCCATCAAATATAATAGATGCCTGTCTATCCAGGCTTGTCATACGCTTTTCTTCCTATCGCATAAAGAAATTTGTATCTTAAATAAATCCTGCGGCTATGTTTTCTGTGGTTTTTTAGCAGGTATCCACGAGTACGTTTCCAAAACTCATCACCTGTCTCGTTGTGGGTTTTTATACACTGGTGCATACGAGCCTTTACCAGTGGCACATTTAGTTTCCGCAGTACATATTCCTGCTTCTGGTCTGGTGCAACGACCAATAGAACCAACTTCATTGACTCTGTTGGTCATTGCGATCAGATTTCATTCATTTCATTTGTTAATGTTTTTTTTGATTGATCTCCTCTACAAGTTTATCAATAGCTGAGTTACCAGTTTTTCCATAATTTTTCATCAAATATTTGAATATACTATTCAACATTTCTTTTTCATTTTTATTTTCTTTTTTACATTGTTCTTTGAACCATGTATAGAAAGTATGATCAAAGTTATCAATAAATTGAAACATAGAATCATGAGAATTTAAATTTGATGCATCTGTAAGAATGTCAATGATTGCTTGGTCCATCTTTGCTTCTATCGCATTTAAATCAACTGTGATAGGTTTTACAGGTGGATAAGTGTGCATTCTATTTACACGATAAAATGGGTCATTATTATCTAAAGCCATAATCTTCTCCTCTATTCCTGTTTCTCTTGCTTATCCCCTGTTGGTTATTGTTCTTCTGGAAGTAATCCAAGTACTTTTGCTGCTTCATCTTCTGTCATGCCAGAATGAACCAATTTACGTAAATTGGCAAGTTGCAATACTTTATCCAAAACTTCATTATATTCTTCGTTAGTATTGCTTGCGATATCATTGCATACTTCAAATATAATAACACTCAATTCATTCACAAGCTCATTAATGCTTCCTTCTACTCGAAGTTTGTTTCCATTTGCTTCAATCATTTAATTCTCCTTTTTCTCTTAATACTTTTCTCAAATGTACAGATACTGTACTGTTGCTTCTACCTGTGGTATTCGCAATATCTACAATGCGTAAACCCTGCTTATAAAGTCGATAGAACTCTTGCTCTTCTTCCGGTGTGATTTTTTTTGAACCACTCTTATTTGTGAGATTTGATCTTCTACGCTTTCTTGGCTTCTTGCTTGGCTCCATATTGTCAATGATAGAACCAACAAGCTCTGTCAGCATGGCTATCTCTTCTTTCAGCTCTTTGATCTCATCCTTTAATCCAAACCATAACATTATGTCTCCTTACATATATTTAAATACATATCCATGTGTTGTTTTCTGTTTGCCTTTTAATACCCTGCTAATCGCTCCAGGATCTAATCCTAACGCTCTTGATGCTTCAGCTATACTTTCGTATTGCTTGTAGTTGGTAACGCATTTAATCGGTCTTTTACGTTTTTCACTCAATGCCTTGAGTTTTCTCTGTCTTTCTGTTTCATCCTCTTGGTTCTCAAAGCATATGACATACTCTACTTCACGATTACCCATCATCTCATAGAGTGTTTCTTTCATGGCTTTGTTGGGAACCAACTTAATCCGTTTTCGCTCCATTTTTACCCCCTTGAAATATGTTTTGAAAAGGGCTATTTTTGACCCCACTTATTCTTAGAGCTAAGTTGAGGTATTTTTACCAACAATTTCATAAAGCATTCTTGAGGTTGTGCAACTCTGTAAAATCGTTTCAAAACCCTAAAATGCCTTTCTAAAAATCATCAAATATCTTCTCATCCAAAGGGGAGAAAATGAGGTAAACGGAAATGATAGCCGATGCTATGGTTCCGACTGCCAAAGCTGAGAATGAGCCATGGAAAATCCACATGACTAGACCCAACAGAATGGAATCCAGCAGTGCATTAAAACTCTGTCCTCTGTCAAACTTATATTTGATGATCGCTACATTAAATGCTGTTGCTACACCTGCAGCGATAATCAACTCTACGCCTCCACCTGCCATGTTCTCTCCTTTGTTTTCTTTTCTTTACTTTTCTTTCCCTCACAAAGCCCTGCGCTTACGCTACGGGCTTTGATATGGTGTTATGCTGTGCCTTCATTCCACATTTTGTCTCTTTTTCTTTTTGTCCATTCTTCCATAGGTATCTTCTTAATACCTTTCTCTCTCTTCTCTAAAGCAGCTTGTTCTGTTTCTTTCTTGATTTGTTCTTTTTGTTTATCAGTCATTACTGCTCCTCTGTTATTGTTGGAATTCTCATCCAGTTCACTATTGGTGAACCTCCTCTATATCCTCTACATTTCTTGATATGAAGGTTTGTTTCACCCTTCTTGGTTCTTTCAAGCCATAGCTTAGAACCAAGGTGATTCACAAGCTCTGGACTCATTGTAGGGATATCTTGTTTGGTTGCTAAACTTTGATTATGGTCGATCAGTATGACCGTATTTGTTTCTGCTATTAATTCAAGTTTCTCTATTATTCCACCTGCTGATTTAAACTTGTGCCAAGTATCAACGATAATGACCTTATTATCGGGCATTACAAGCCTTTTATTGGCTAAGGCAAGGTAACCATCGACATGGATATATTCGCAGTTATTTTGCTCAGGACTGTCATTATCGTCTAAATCAAATAGTATTGGTGTGATACCTTCTGCATTCAGTGCTTTAATGGCACTAATCGTTTTTCCACAGCCAGATTCTCCATAGAGGAGATTTATCTTGTTTTGTCTGAAGACTTGAGCAAGCATAATTGTCTCCTCGTATCTTTCGATAAGTGTGTTTAACATTGTATTTTGAGTTATTGATTTATAAGTTCGCAGAAGAGTGGTTCTCAAGCACTTTCTACAAGATGAATTTACGGGTTCTCAAAATGATAACCTTGACTTGAGAACCCGTAAATTCATATACGTATTAGATACAATAAAGTCCTTTATTGTATCTAAATACTATGACCTTTGTCAAGTAAATTTATTAAAATGTTCTCTACTTTATCTCTATAGAACCAAAGAGGACTAAGCCTTCTTGGTTCTTGTTCTTTGCTTCATTTCAGCTATTCTCTTACGTACTTCCATTTCAATGGCAATATGCTCTTGTAGATCATCTGTTGATACTCCGATATAGTCAAGCACCTGTCCAGGGCTGTAACCGGCATCTAAGAGCGTTTCTGTCATGCTCTTCATGGTCTCATCATATTTGGTTGTAAATGGATTTAACGCTTCTGCTACCTCAAATGTCGTATCGACAATTCCTTTTAGTGTAATACTCATTTTGTATCCTTTGTATGTTTTTTATGTGTATGAAAAGGGCATATCCCTCATAGGAGAGTACAGCACAACAATCACGAAAAGCTGTACTCTCATATCAGAGATATATCTACTCACAAAGGGAACCAACACACAAGTCATTTAAATTTGGGAAGTTTGAAAGAACTATGTTTTAAATAATAATAAAGGGATTAGTGCATTGGTTCCCCATGTGAATAGATTGGAACCACAAACTATCATCTATGCCGATAACTGCATGGATAGTAGTGGTTCTTAATGAAGTGGTCACCATCCAAAGGTGTCAACGACTTCTTCTTCATCAAGCAGTTTTGCCTGCTCTTCATCTACGATACTCTCGTAGACTTCTTTCGGGTCTTTGTCCACAAGCGGTAGTAGTCTTTCTTTGATATACCACTGCTTGTTTTCAAACTCTTCCTGCGTCATCGTTTCCCATTCAGGGTAAAACTTCTTCGCATACTCTTCAATAGGTGCGTCAGAACCAGTCTCTTCAATAATCGCTTTCAACTCCTTGACGGACTTGCCAAGCTTACTGAAGCGTACATTCGCTCTTTGCACAGCTAAACCACTGTGTTCCATGTAAATACTCCTGTATCAATATCTGCTCACACTATCAGTATGAACACCATGGGAGCGACGAAGGAGCAAATTAAATAGGCGGAAACCAAGGTTGAAAACCAAGGTTTAAAAATGGGGTTACAAATAGGGTCAAGGCACGTTCATTAGATAACTACTAATGCCTTAGCGACTCTACAAGTAGAATCCCCATCATAACCCTCCGAAGAGGGCTACAATGGATATTCTTACAGAGATATCTCATACTCAAAGCCAAGACCATGTCTCGCTTCTTTGGTTCTTTGTGGATAGAATTTACCAAATGCTTCTTTGTTGATCTCACACAATGCATTCTGATTAATTACATATCCACATGACTCAAGTGGTTCCTGAAGGAATTTATGCTTATGCTCATTAATATAAGCCAACCATTTATGATATGAAGCGATCATCACTTCCTCATGTTCTTTGTCTACGATATATTCATCATGCTTCACAAGAATTTTACCACCTGCATTCCATACATCGATAGACACCTTCTTCATGAGCCAAGCATCAATACTGTGTACGATAGCAGCAAGTATCGCACTTGATTTCGCTTTCTCTCTGAATACCGTTGTATGCATCGTCATACCATGCATCTTTCCGTCATCACCTTTGATATTCCAACGTGGAGCCTGTGCAACAGGACCACTGCCATCAAAGTCAAGATAGTTGGTACTGGTTCTACTAAAGAAGTATGTACCAGTTCCAGGAAGTTTCCAACTTGAGACTGCATAGGTATGTGACTGTCCATCACGTACCGCATCTCTTAGCATCATGATCGTTCTAAGCTCAGGCTGTGCTCTAAGCTCTGTATCAAATTTAATGATATAATCATTTAATTCGCCTTCACTACAGTTGGGAACCAACGTATCGATGATACTCAATTCATCATTCTCATGTGCCGTGAGAATACGTTTGAAACCTGCCATATATGCAAGCATCTGTGCAGGTCTTTTCGCAATGACTCTGTCTACCTTGGTTCCAAATACTCTCTCAAGTACCTCACCAAAAGCATCGGTATAGATATCACCACCTTTGGTCTTACCATAGACCCCAGTCATATTCGCTACACTCTTGTTGTCAAGAAGCATCGCAAGGATTTGATATCCTGACTGTCTCGCATCATAAGCAATGGTTTGTTCACCTAAATGAAATGACTTCGTCTCTTCACTCTTACCGTAAAGATTACAGAATTTAAATGCCTTTTGCATCTTCGCTGCTCTCCCTCTTGGTTCTAGAGAGATAGTAACAGGAAACATAGAATTATTCAATGCATTCAATGCCTTCATATGCTTTTCAACCAAGGCATCTGTACGTGTTGTCTTACGATATCTAAAGCCACCACCTGCAAGCTTATCTTCTTCACTATACATCTTCATAAGCTCATCACGTATTTCCTCTTCAGTCTTTGTCAGTCTGAAGAATACATTCTGTGATTTCATACGCTCAAGATAGACACGGTCAAGCAGACCAATATCAGTATGTACACCTACTTTATCTTTCAGTTGGGTCTGCACTTTTGCTTTCGCAAAACGCTTACGTGAAGGGAAATGTATCTCTTTCTCTTCTACTTCCATTAGTCTGTAAATAGAAGGATGAAACTGGATAGACCAGGATGTATGCCATACACCTTTCACTTTACGTGTAGCACGATAGATATCACCATAACCACTTGCATAGTCAAGCAATGCATTGATAACCTGCTCAAGCAGGACACTATGCTTATTCTCTGCAAGCAACGCATCTGTTCTAAAGCCATGCTTGAGTACATTCTTCATGACAAAGTCACGATTGTTTATCTCTGCTATCGCAGCACCTAATGCCTCTTGCAATGGCATTTTGATCTTACCTTTGAATGCAGCATGTAATGCTTTGTCAAATGCAAGTCCATATGTTCTTGTAGCTGGTGTTTGTCCGTTGAATGTAATGATCTTCTTCATTAGTAATCCTTTCATGATTGTTAATGTGATTGTTTTTGTTAGCACTATTGCACCTATCCGAGCCAACCATAATGCCCTCCAAGGAGAGCACTAGCTTGGTTCTAGTTGGTTCTTACTTTCTCAAATGATTCTCTCATTCTTTCCAGTACAAAAGCCACAGGACGTGTCTCAGGTGTATAGGGAATAAAGAGGAGGAGAAACTCCAAGATAAAAGCGATGACGAGAAAAAGGGATGTGAATAAGATAGCACCAATGAATGCAAATGCAAGATTGATGAGTCCTATTACTACACTGATACCAAACTCAAACATGTTGGTTCTTTTGTTATGTGCACCTATTGCAAGGTAGATCATAATGGCTAATCCGATGTATGTTCCTGGTGTCTGAAATGCTGTATGTACCATAGTAATTCCTTTGTTGTTTTGTGTATGTTTTGTTGTTGTTGGCTCTGTGAGCATTATTAAGGGGAGATTATAGGGATTAAATATAAATGCCCTGTATACAGTGCTTTGCGAGGATTGTGTATGTGGTGGTTCTATGCTTTAACGCATACAAATATGAGGCAGTGTGACAAGTAATGACTCAAGTAACCTGAGCTATGTGGTGACATACTGTTGGTTCTGTATATACCATAATATGTGTGGTGTTATCTCCATGCCTGTTGGTTCCCTATAAAGGTAGCAATATGTGTGGTGTAACGCAGCATAGATTGTGGTTCTGTGTGTGTGTGTGAGTGAGTGAGAGGTATTCCTTTCTCTCTTCACGCTTTATCTATGGAGAGTTACAGGTTAACTATGAGATATACTAATGGGTACACCATAGTGTTGGTTCTGTTACAAATGAGTAACACCATAGGACCCTCCTAAGAGAGCCCTAGCTATTACTTCTTACCAAATGAACCATAACCTTTGTATTTAGTTATTGGTTCATCATCCTCGAATAGTGGCATAACATCATCAATTACTTCCCCTATCTTTGTGGCTGCAATATCTACATGCTCATGTGCCAACTCTTTACCTGACTTGTAGTTATCTGCTACTGTCTTATCTGCAAAGTCTCTAATGTATGGATTCTCACTCTGGTCTATGTAGTCACCTACTCTACCTGTTGCACCCAATACATAACCTGCACCTCTTGCCGCTACCTTGATTGTTGTTGTGATTGTTGTTTTAATACCCATTGGATATCCTTTCGCCAGATTTAACGTCATGGTCGGACAATGAATGTATGTGCTGTTAACACACCATAGAACCACACCATAGTGGTGTAGCTCTAGCTATGTTAATCTATATGCTCAATGATATAGAGTGATGTAAGTAAGACCAATGATAAAGAACCAAAGACCAAGAGAGTATATGCCAGTGCTGTAAGTTGTAGTGTGAACATGATGTATCCTTTGTGTGTGATTGTTGTTACTACTATGGAACAAGTAGGGTCCCCTATTCCTCTATATATATACATACCGGGGGTACCCAAAACTTATGGGTCCCATAGAGCAACTACTGAAGTCGGAATCATGTGAGAAAAAATGTCTAATAGTTTATAAGTTTTTGTTATGTATATGTAAAAAACATATTACAAAAACCTCTTATATATATGAGAAGTTTTTTGCATTTTAAAAAGCATACAATATATGCTTTTTTTAAATTATGATTGACAAACCATACAAAAAACAATATAATATATAAAATAAATAAAAGGAATAAAATGAAATTTTCAAAAAAAGATGAATGGAAAATGGAACCACTGGATTCATATGATGAAACATATGTAAAATACCCAATACGTGATTTGAAAGTGCATAAGATGGCATCAATCAATCCTATGATGAACCAACAACAGTATGAAGCATTGAGAAATAGTATTGAAGAAGTAGGTCAAAGACAGCCTATTATTATATGGAGAGGACAGATTATAGATGGAAGAAACAGAACCAAGGCATTAGCTGAGCTTGGCTCTGAAACTGTAAATGCAATAGAATTACCGTATAATTATACCACAGAGCAAATAAGGAGTGAAGTATTGAATAGTGAAAATAGAAGACATCAGACTGAAGCACAACGTGCTATACAGGCTTGGTCAATGTGGAAAGGCAGGCTTGGCAATAATAAGGTGTATAAAACAGCAAAGGAAGCTGCAAATGATATAGGTATATCAAAAGCATATGTTGAAAAAGCAGAATGGGTAGCCAAAAGAAGAGGTGAAAAACTGCTTGAGGATATGTTCAACACTGGTTCGTGCATATGCTGTGGAAGAGAAATAAAAAATCTTGCAACATTGCAGAGTGTAATCAAAAGAGATGATGAAGAAAATGCTGAAGCTGCATTAAAATCATCTATAGAGCCACTTACTGATAGTGATAAAGTAGCTATAGATGCATTTGTAAGAATGATTAAGAATGAAAAAAAAGAAGTAATTCTTGAAGTAGCTAAAAAGTTATATGCAGAAGGAAAAGACAAATGATAATTGAATTATCAGATGAAAATGTTGAAAAGCTATTAAATGGATCAGAGCTGACACTACGTAAAGATAGTTCTGGGAATATTATAATTGAAATAACAACATATGAAGAGTGATGTTGGTTCTGCATCCCGAAGGGATGCTTGATCTAAAAGAGTCCGATAGTTTCATTAGGTGTCACAGGTTTACGTGAGCCAAATCCTGGTTTCATCGCTTGCTCTCTCAAGGCAAGTAGGTCATTTCTCTCCTGATAACTTCCATTATATCCACCCTTTCCATAGTTGCCTTTTGGTTGCTTCACAGAAACACGGATACCAGCCCTTTGTTGTCCACCTGCTACTGGTTTCTGCTTAACCACCTTAGGTTGGTTCTGAAGTGATGCTTGACCAGGCATTTGCGCATCAACAGGCATAGTGCCTTCCAAAGCAAGTGGAGAGCCAACAACCTGTGTGTATGGGTTTACATTGGGTTGCATATTCATATATGGGTTCTCACCTGGGTATCCTGCACCTGGTCCAACAGGTTGACTCATAATATCTGCCATCATTGCATTGAATGCTGATCTATTCGCTCTTGGGTTCACTGCTCTACTGCCAAGCGCATCTCCTCTTAATTCCGGTCTCAACGATGAGCGTAACTTTCCTGCCATGGTAATTCCTTTTAAATAATATGATGTATTGTAGCATATTGTTGGTTCTGATAAAATATGGTAAAATACTTCAACTTACCCTATAGGAGAATACGTGATAAAGCACGCTAAACGAGAAAAAACAGGCATGATACGCTATGTGGATGATGTAAAAGTATGGGAACCAAAGTATGAGAGACCGATACGATGGTGTATTGTGATATCGGAACATGGTTTCTATCGTATGTTTGAGATTCCTGAGAATTATGAGAAGCAGCATATACTGGATATGATCAAGGAGTACAACGCATCAAAGCGGACATTGGACCTGTATGATCTTTCACCCAAAGTGATCAAGATGAGAGATGACAAAATAGACATGGAGATAGAAGAATATGAATAATGTACAAGATGGATATGCGGAAGATGATAGAAAATATGCAAAACAGGTAGAAAGATACAAGGACAGAAAATGACATTGGAAGAATTAAAGAGAGATGTACCAAAGCACAGTAAGAACCTCATCACACAGAACCTGGTAGATGTATTTAATAAGTTGGAAGAGGATGAGGGGCATGATTTCGCAGAGCAATACAAACAAAACTTCATCAGTATGTCATCCATACTCAAAAGCGGAAATTACTCTGTAACAGATTATACCAATGCCATCAAATTCGTATCATATAAGCTCATGGAAAACAGTGATATCGATGCCTATCATATGACTTTCCCGGACAGGGTCAATCGTATCATGACAAAATGGCGGGAAAAAGGGTTGGATGATGAAACCATACGTTTCAAAAAGCTATCCCCTTATGTATCTGCCTATAAGCGAAATGATATCGTCATGAAGGTTATGGAGCAGGCATTGGTTCCAAGTAAAATACTGAATGCACCGTTATTCCAGCAGGCACTGAATGTGCAGGCAGACCTGATGCTGAATGCAAACTCTGAAATGGTACGCATGTCTGCAGCAAACTCCATTCTCCAGTATACAGCACCAAATGAGACAACAAAGATAGAGCTTGATGTTGGGGTTAAAGGAAATGATGAAGTACAGGCACTGAGAGATGAAATGCAAAGATTGGCAGCACAACAGCAGATAGCCATCACCAGTGGTTCTAAGACCTCTGCAGAGATAGCAGAAAGCACATTGATCATTGAGGTGGATGATGAGTAGTATTGAGAGAAAAGCAGCGATATCCGTTGATGAGTTGCTTAATAATGTATCCTATGCAGATAATGAAGATTATGAACCAACAAAGTTTGCCCTCGAAATGGTGAATTTCATTAAGCTCGTTAATGGGGTAGAAGGGGAGACAAATAAAACACCGGTGCTTCATATGAGAATGCTGGACAAATTAGTATCAGGGGATACGAATATTATCAACATGTGTTATCGTGGTGCTGCGAAATCAACACTCATGGAATATATCATTTTCTACATTGCTGTTTTTGGTGTATTACCTAAATTTGGCAGAATCACATTCATGCTCTATGTATCTGACTCGATTGAGAATGGTATTAAAACCATGCGTAAATCATTGGAATACAGATGGGAGAATAGTGATTTCCTGCGTAAGTTCCTACCAAAAGCACGCTTTACGGATGTAAGATGGGACTTCTGGAATATGAAAGATGAAAAGCTTACTGTAAGAGGATTCGGTGGGAAAACGGGCGTGAGGGGAACCAGGGAATCAGGAGATAGACCACAGGTAGCCTTCCTCGATGACTTGATATCAGATGAGGATGCACGTTCAGCAACTGTTATCTCAAGTATTGAAGATACGGTATATAAAGCGATTGATTATGCATTGGATCCAAGCAGAAGGCTGATCATGTGGAATGGTACGCCATTTAACCAGAATGATCCACTATATAAAGCAACAGAATCAGGTGCATGGGCAGTATCTGTCTATCCTGTATGTGAGCAGTTCGATGAATTAACAACAGAGGATACATTCAAAGGTGCATGGCCGGATAGACATACCTATAAATATGTCAAAGATCAGTATGAAAAAGCAAAGGCAGCGGGGAGACTGGATTCATTCAACCAGGAGCTTATGCTTCGTATCGTATCAGAGGAAGATAGACTCGTAAAAGATGGTGATATCGTATGGTATGACAGAAGTGCAGTATTGCAGAATAAAGAGAAATATAACTGGTATATCACGACAGACTTTGCAACAAGCGAAAAAACAAGTGCAGATTTCAGTGTCATATCTGTATGGGCATACAGCTCTAATGGGGATTGGCTCTGGGTTGATGGGATTGTGAAGAGACAACTTATGGATAAGAATATTGATGACCTGTTTAACTTTGTATCACAGTATAAGCCACTCAGTGTTGGGATTGAAGTAAGTGGACAACAAAAAGGATTTATTGACTGGATACGCAGAGAGATGGTAGGAAGAAACATATTTTTCAACCTTGCAAAGGATACGGTTGGTTCAACAGGAGGAATCAGACCCACAACAGACAAACTGACACGATTTATGACAGTGCTTCCATTGATAAAGCAAAAGAAGGTGTGGTTCCCAAAGGACATGGAAACATCTATTCAGCTAACAGAAGCCATGAATGAGCTTCGCAGTGTGGTCATCACAGGGTTCAAATCAAAGCATGATGACTTCGTAGATACAATAAGTATGTTATCCGTCATGAAGCCGTTCAAGCCTACGGTAGAGAGTAAAATGAAGCTCAACGACAAGTCTCAAATATGGGAAGAAGATGATGACGATAATGACAAGGAAAAGAATTCATATATTTTTTAAGCTATAATGTGACATCGAGACATCACGGATCGAATAAATTAACACGGAAAAAGGAATAAAGATGTCACTTACAGTAGATAGAAATAACAGAGAGATTCAAGCGTTTCCAACACACAAGGGTACATTTATTGGTATTGCTTCGAACCAGGAGTGTGCGAATAAGATCGTACATATTGCGGAAGATGGAGATGTTACTTTCCATTTTGATTCAGGAGATGTTGTATATTCCGGTATAGTAGCACCATGGGATACATCAACAGATAATACATGTAGAGGTGTTACATCTACAACAACCATTTATATAAGCTAAGGAGCATATTATGCTCTTTGGACTAGGAAGAAGTTTTGGTCTCGGATTTTCATGGATGCCGCTTGTACCAAACTTATGCATAGTGATAGGATATGATGGTTCTGAATGGTATGGAAAGATAACCGGTGTTATGGGTTCATCTGATCCTGAATATACTGCAAACGGCATACTACTTTATTCGTTTAAATTCAATGCGGCAGGAAACTTTGTCATACAATTCGGTGACGATGGTGATGAGCAGATAAGCTCTGCAACATCATTTAACATATATTCACCATATTATGAAGGAAGTAGGGTTGCACAATGGAACGATACTACACTTCAGTACGAATTTGACGATCAGCTCATAGCGACAGACCTCATAGACAAATACAATAATGGTATTACAGATGTATGTGTATTTATGTCTATTGAAGATGGTACGGCACTTTACTACACCTATGACACGATACTTACAGGGGCAGCATAATGAAAAAGAACAGTAAAAAATTGGGCATATTCAAGAAACCTAAGAAGGTGGTCAAAAAATGACTAATGAAGAGATAGCATTAACGCAACCAAAAGGTACACGCTTTGTCAAGAATGAAGTGACAGTGCTTGGTGGGCAATACAGTGGTGTTATGAACAGTGGACGCAGTGTGACATTGAGTGGTGACGGGGTGGTTCAAGTGCCTGTGAATGCTACTTTAGGTGAAGAGTTATGGACTGGTATGTGTGACCATTACAGTGAGTTAGATAAAACTGATAATGGGGATGGAACAATCACATATACACTAAATCAAGATGGTGATAAAAAAGCTTGTTATATTCGGATGAGTCAAAGTGCTACAGATGGAAAACTTATTCGTGATTTACAAGCCAATGAAGAAGTGCATACTATAATAGAAGTAACAGATTTTAGCACTAATGAAGTTACAATAGTAAATGCTTTTGGTGATGATGTAGTAATAAGTTCTCCACAAACAATAACGATTATTGAAAAAGCGGATGGTACTACAACTAAATGGTCAGGCGTTGCAATCAGTGGTGTAGTAGGAGATAGCTTTACAGTAAGAACAACATCATTTTCAGTAAAAGCAGTAGAGGATGTCCAAGGTTCTGTAACCTACTTCGATGCTTCACAAAAAGAGTTTATTCAAGTGACACATGATGGTGTAAATAGTAAAGAGTTAGTACAAAATGGTGATTTTAGTGATGGATTGGATCATTGGGTAGAAAGTGATAATACATTCTTATCAATATCTAACGGTCAATTAGTAGCTGAGAGAACTCAAGATGGTGGAAATATATTTAAATATGACACAATATTTGATAATATTGGAGCAGGTGTAATATCATTTGATTTGATAGATGACCCAGATAATAGCACAAATAAAGGTATCATATTATATGGCACAGATATAGAAGGTACTGGGAAACATTATTGGTATAAAGCAGTAGTAGGGCATAACTATGTTACCTTTACTGGCACACATTCAGCAGAACTTATATTCAACGCAGTCAACAATGCAGGTGCTAAAACTATTTGGGACAATGTATCACTAAAAGAAATCTTACCACTTTCAACAACTTACGACCTAAAAGACGGTGAATACGGAGTAATAGTCAAACTTCATACAAATTCATTTTCACATGAAGATATTGATGCGTTCAATACAGAACCTGAATTACTTATTGATTGGTATTTTGGCAATAGAACCATACCGAGTGGAATTGTAAAAGGTGCAGATGATAAGGTGTATTATCCTGTGGATGGTGTGTATTTGGAGTTGGATTATGGTGAAGGAAGTGAAAGAATTTGCTCAAACGATTTTAAAGTAAATGAATTAAATACAGAAGGTGATTTTAATTCAACAAATACTTCATTTGAATACGAAGTAACAACAGTAGGTGATAATACAGGATATCCAAGATTTAATACAGAACTTGCAGATAATCATAAATTAAATAGTTTGTATATTGTAAAACATAACATAGTACAACCTGGTATTACATATATTAAATTAGGAAATTCCGGGATTACAAAACCTATAAAAGATAAATTCAATTTCTTGTTTCCAAATGATGAATTAACAAGGCTTGAATATAACTCAAATGGTACTTCTTATTATCATACTATAGTAAATGGTATTTCAGTAAAAGAAATCCTCTCAGAACACATCCCAGTAGAGGGTGCTTACACTTATAATACAAGACTCAACTACGGTATCCAAGACATTAGACTTGAACTGAATGATGCCGGAATTCCTACTTCAGTGGTCACTTCAAAAAACAATACTAATGGAGCGGTCAATACAGGATTCAAACTCTATGCAGCAGATGAATATACGGTAGAAGAAACATTACAAATAGGTGGTGAAACTGCTACATGGGCATGGACAAGTGCAGGTAAGGTATTTAAAGATGGTGTTGAAGTAGGCGCATATACTGTACCGGCTGATGGTACATCATTGGTTCTTGGCAATACGACATTGGATGGACAGACTATCACTGAGAGACATCAAACAAAGGTGTGGACGTACATCCCACATGAGTATGCGTAAGGAGATGAGAATGAATATACCTACGGATAAAAGAAAACATATGATGGTGGGTGTTGTTATATTTGCCATGACGATCGCAATGGCCTTATCGATACAAATGAAGATGACCACACCTCTATATCTTCTATCGCCCGTATGGGCAGCAGCGATAGGAAAAGAGGCGTATGATTACCTTACACCAAACCATACTGCAGAAGTTGCAGATTTTGTGGCAACCGTAGCAGCACCAACAATGATCACGGTGGTGATGCATGTCTACTGGGGATAAAATGATAGATAATCAATTAATACAGGTTGGTTCGGGGGCAAAGGTAGCATACAACTTTGCCATACTTGGTTTTGCATGGACATGTGCATACCTAAACATTGACAAAGAAGCAATTGCACTCTACACAACACTGCTCATGATAGACCTTTTGACCGGGACGATGGCAAGCTTCATTGCAAAAGAAACAGTTACCAGGGCAAAGTTTATTGCAGGGTTCATGAGTAAACTGCTGATGTTCGTCGTTCCTGTAGTGATTGCCATTGTGGCAAAAGTTCAGGGTGGGGAACTGGACTGGTTCATCAAGTGGACTGTTATCGTTTTGAGTGTGAGTGAAGCTATCAGCATCTTCAATAATCTACTTAAATCAAAAGGGCAGAAACCACTGCCAGAAATGGATGCCATTTCGTTGATCGCAAAGAAGTTGAGAGAACTGCTTGAAAAGTTGTTCAATAAAGGTGGGATGTAATGAACTTAAAGCTCACAATATACGCAATTGCAGCTTCGTTTGTAGCCGGTGCATTCATATACTTGAAATATGAGTGGCATGACAAGCTAAACAATGAGATAGAACAGCTTACAGAGCAGCTTGAGGTCACAGGTGCAGAGTTAAACAGATGCTACATTCAAGGCAGAAAGAATAGCGTAGAAAGCTTCATAGAAGGAGTAGGACATGTGGATGAAAATATCAGCATCGATCTTGACACTCTTCATACTTAGTGGATGCGGTGAAGAACCAACACCGTGTAAGCCACAGAAGTGCGAATTC
>Ga0256843_1001151_pt1 | contig 21374 bp, 23 predicted proteins | sample AlvinellametaG_FD_191572 | JGI IMG/M metagenome (GOLD analysis project Ga0256843, IMG submission 191572) | Pompeii worm associated microbial communities from hydrothermal vent at the East Pacific Rise, Pacific Ocean - Alvinella | ecosystem: Host-associated > Annelida > Integument > Unclassified ... | reverse complement strand
TCGGCACTCTATCGGCTGCCCCTGGGGGCTGCCTGTAGAATGTCGTTAGGCTGTCACCTTATAACCTCATCAAGAGCATCTTTTATATCCTTGACCTTTTCCCTCAAGTTTTCGTATGCGCTCCTTGCTTCATTAAGATCGTCGATAAGATCACATACTTTGTCGTATGCTTCGCTTTCTTCCTCAAGGTTCAATAGCTCCTTTGTAGCCGCTTCATCTAAGTTGTCAATCCAGTTAATAAGCGTTCCCATTGTGTAACCTCCAAAATTTTAAATGTGCTAAACACTCCATAAAGTGCTTAGTTAATTTAAATCAGGCTCGCCGCTCCGTTCCCTGCTCGCGGCTTCACTTAATCCGGTCGCCGTCTGGCTGCTCGGTACGGATTGATAAGTTAATGAACACAAGTTAAATGATTAACTTACTGAAATAGTAACATTTAATATCTTAATTAGTTCTTAAACAGTAATAAATATTTAAATTATTAAGTTACTTGAAACGCTATTGACTACTGTTACAGTAATATTGTATTATTCTCTTATAAATTTATAAGGGGGGTTGGGGGGTTCGGCTTGGGTTGTCCTCTGGGTGCCTGTCCTTTGGTTGTTGTCTCTGTTGATCTCTTAGCGGTGAACGGGGTTTAAATAACTTATTTATAGGGTGTTCTTTAATTTTTAAGTGTTTGGAGACTTTTTAAAGTTTAAAGGCGGTTAAGGTTTTTTAGCTTCGTGTTAATGATTTTAAATTGCTGTTTAAATTTTTAACTCTGCGCTCAAGTTTTTAAATTAGTGGTTAAGTGTTTAATTTGGCTGCTAAATGTTTAAATCAGTTTAAGTTGGGTTTTAAAGTTTAATTTAGCTGTAACTTAGGGTTAGTTTAGGGTTAACTTTGGCTTAACTTGGGGTTAACTTGGGGTTAAAACTTGGTTTAAGTGGTTGGGGTGGGGGTTTGGGTTGGCTGTGGGGCTGTCTGTTTAAAGTTTTGAAATTCATTTCAGCGGTTTAACTTGTCTGTTATCTGCTGATCTTCACCGCTTTAGCTGACACTTTGACTGACACTGTGCAGCGGTGCGCGTGTTTTAGTGGGGTGCGTCGTGTACGTTACACGGCGGCTGCTGTTATTGTCGTTTGGGCTGGGCGATCTCCGGCTATCCCGCGTTAATATGTATCGTGCGCGCGTGTGAACGACCCCCCCCCACCCCACAAAGAGCGCGACACCTTTTCTATTATAGTCCAACCTCCGCCCCACAAAAAATTCCGACTTTCACTTGGGTTTAGCCTTTCCCATCAGACAAAAAAGTGCAAAACCTAAATATTTGTTTACCTTGACGGGCTTATATTTTGGGAACTCCTTTCCGTGCGGGTGATTTTTTGTATTTGCACCCGCATAAGGGCGAATAGCTTAACAGGTAAAGCGTTCGGCTCATAACCGAGTGAAGGAGCGGTTCAAGTCCGCCTTCGCCCACCAAACACTTTAAGGCTGTTTTAGCGTCCGTACAGGTGATCGACATATTGCTTCCTTGAAAATGTATGATCTTTACTCCTCCAAAAACTTCTGTGCGGACACTAAAGCGGCTTGGGTTAATTTTCCCCCACAAAAAAATTTTTGAAATTCATTTTAGGAGAGTGTATGCCACCGGTACAGTTTTTAACAGAGAAAGAGCGTAAGTACCTGCACCGGTTGGCGGAGTATGGTGATCCACACAAGGCACTTAAAGCCGTATTCAGTGATACGGATATGGACATACACTACAAAATACTTGAAAAGCCTTTGGCAGTAAAGTATTACAAGAAGATGATAAATCGCGTCGATAAAGAGTTTGACGCTGCTACTGGTGCAACACTAAAGAGACTTCGCACCATGACCGCAATTAACCTCAACGACATCATAGACATAAAGACAGGACAGATAAGGGATGATGTTCCCGATGAGTGGTTTGATGTTGTGAAGTCTGTAAGGTACGACTCTGAGACTGGAGCCGTTACACAGATCGCTACACTCGACAAACTGAGAACGCTTGAGCTTATGATGAAGTATCAGGGTCTACTGAACAAAAAGGTAGATGTGAATGTGAGCGTATCGATAGCAGATCACCTTAGAAATGCTGAGGTCAGTGACGAAGATGTGGATGCACTTCTAGCCGCTTCTCTCGGAAAGCCTAAAGAGGTTGAAGAGGAAGAGGTTATAGACGTAGTTTTCAAGGACGAAGATGCTTAGCAAAGAGGATATTTTACTTCTTAAAGCAGCTGCCAAAAGTCTTGAGTTCTTTTGTGTAAAGATACTTCTCGTTAAGCCTTCAAAACAGCAGTTGAAAGTCATACGTGCGATAGACAAAGGCGCGCGTAAAATCTCCATACGGTCAGGTCATGGTACTGGAAAAACCACTCTATTGGCTTGGATAGTTCTATGGTGGGGATTGTTTAGGGAAGATGCAAAGATACCTATGACCGCTCCTACATCACACCAGCTTTATGATCTTTTGCTGCCGGAGGTTCGTAAGTGGAGAGCAAAACTTCCTGAGCAGCTTCAAAATGAGGTCGAAGTTAAGAGTGAAAAGATCGATTTTGCAAACGATAATTTCGCGGTGGCGCGTACCGCGCGTAAAGATCAGCCAGAAGCACTGCAAGGGTTCCACGCTACAAACTTGGCATTTATCATTGATGAAGCGTCCGGTATCCCAATGGTGATCTTTGAGGTTGCAGAGGGGGCAATGACCGGCGAAGAGACACTTGTACTTATGGCTGCAAACCCCACAAGGGTTGAGGGGTATTTTTACGACTCGCACCATAAGAACAGGTGGCAGTGGGAGTGTTTTCAGTTCAACGCAGAAGAGAGTGAAAATGTATCTAAGAAGTGGATTGAAGAGAAAAAGCGACAGTATGGCGCGGACAGTGATGTATATCGTGTGCGCGTTAAAGGGGATTTCCCGTCTGCAAGTTCTGATGCTGTTTTCTCTCTTGAGTCTATTGAAGATGCGATCAATGCAGATGTATATGACGACAGTGGTGCAGAGGTGTGGGCGATAGATATTGCAGACTTCGGAGACGATAAAACCGTACTGGCTAAACGTATCGGAAAGTATGTGTATTCGATAGAAGCAAAAAGCAATATGGACTTACCGGCTATTGCAGGGTGGCTTATATTTGAGTATAGGAACGCTAAACGCAAACCAGCGATAATATTTGCAGATGCAATAGGTGTCGGGTCGTCTCTACCGTCTGTATGCGCTGAAAGGGGTCTTGATATTGTACTTGGCGTTAAGGCTTCAAACAGTGCAGACGACTCAAAAACATACCTCAACAAACGGGCTGAATGGTACTACAACCTGAAAGAAGCACTTGAAGATGGGAAGCTCCCAGATGATGATGAGCTGCTTGGTGAGCTGATGGCGCAGCGGTACAAGATAGCCAACAACGGAACACTTCAACTTGTGAATAAGAAAGAGATAAAAGCGGAACTTGGAAGATCACCGGATAAAGCAGACGCGGTTGCAATGCTTTTTAACGGTCATATCTATATGGAAGATGATGGAGAGTATGACGATGATGATACGCTTGGAGAACTACAGTCAACAACACTCGGAGGTGCTGCATGGTAACAAATGCGGAACTTAATGACAACACGATCATGGAAATGGTCGGAGGAAACGCACTGAGACTTCTTAGGTATGTTGATCGCTTCAATAAAGCTGAATTGCTACTGAGTAAGAAACAGGCGCGCAGAGCTTTGGTGCTTGAGATGCACCGTGCAGGATTTACAGTAGGACAAATATCGAACGCTTTGGAGATCAATAGGGCTGATGTTAGAGGAATACTGACAAGGAAAAGCAGATTTAGCGAAGCATTTATCAATACGCTAAACGTAGCAGGAAGTTATATTGGAGTGTATCAAAGAACGGATGATTTTAGCCAAAAGTTCGTACTCGACAGAGAAAGAGCAGAACGTCTAATGATCGTAGAACTTCTAAAGGCAGGTTTCACAGATAGACAGATAACAGCAGCGTTAGACGTTGCACTTGAGCGCGTGCAGAGAATACGTAAAAAACAACAAAAGGAAGAAGTATGACACAAAAACAGGCACAGATACTTACGATGATCGATGAAGCAAAGAAAGGATATGACCTCTATAAGAGTGACTTCAAAACGCTTGAGATGGGATATAAAAATATACTTCCTGATGAAGTGGTAAAGTCTCTTGAAGCACGTAAGCTAAGCCACATTACACCGAAAGTTATCGCTGCAAAAGTTCGCAAGGTTTCAATATCAGTTCTAAAGACGTATTTTGAAAATGATGAGTTCGCAAAACTTACACCTCAAAACGAAACCACAGAGGATTTTGAGAATGTTGCAAAACTTCAAGAAGCACTTGATAGCTGGACTACAAAGAAGATAAACCTATACACGCGCTTCAAGCCAATGGTAGATGATGCTTTGGTGTACGGAACACCGATAGCAAAAATATACTGGGCGAACGGTAGGCTAAATGTAGAGCGTGTGCGAATTGAAAACCTTTGGATAGATCCAAACGCGCAGACAGTATATGATATTCAATATTGTGTGAACAAGGTCATAAGCACCGTAGGTAAACTGAAAAAACAATTTGGTCGTAAGTTTAAATGGAAGAACTACATAGGGCAGCTTGAGAATGGTAATACGCAGGTATCTACCGTAGATATTGGCGATGCTTCACGTGTAGAGGTAATGGACGTATACCGTTTTCAAGATGGGAAATGGCTCCTATCAACAATACTGCCGGATCAGACATTCATCAGAACAGATGAGCCGCTAAAAGACGGTCTGCCATTCATTATAGGGAACGTATACCCACAATTTATCGGTATCGAAGAGAAGAACGCTGTACCTGCTTACGGTGGCAGCTTTATTGAGCCAATGATACCGCTGCAAGATGAGTACACCGTAATGAGGAATAAGCAGATCGACGCTATTGACAAGCACCTTGAGCATAGGTTTCTAGCTACAAAAACCTCCGGTCTAAAGGAAAGCGATCTCGTATCTTCAAAGCGAAAAGTGAATGTAAGCAATTTGGCAGAAGTTCATGAATTGCAGCTACCGAGACTACAGGAAAGCATCTTCAATGTTGACAGGCTCGACAGCGAAATGCAGGAAGTAAGCGGAGTGCCTAAAACAAATCAGGGACTTGTTGACAGCAGTAATAAATATCAGACAGCTACAGGTATGTCAATCTTAACACAGGAGGGAAATTCGACGATAGAAGATATTGTAAGAGCATTGAATGAGAGCTTTTTTGAGCCAGCTATAAAGAAAATGGTAAGACTGATCTACAAGTACGATGAGACACCTATACTTTATGGCATAGACAGGACTAAAAACATAGAGGTATTTGTGTCGATAAATGCAGGTGTGGGCGCAGTAAACAAAGAGATTTTGGCAAACAATATCTCTGCTATGGAAGGGAGCGCACAGGCTAACTTCAAAATGTTCACAGAGGTTGGAGACTCGCACAATGCCGCAAAATTCGCACAGGTTCTAACAGAACTCTCGAAAGAGAAGGCTAAGGCACTCGGTCTTAAAACACTTATACCAATACTGAAAGGAGAATTAGAAGAAGATGAAGATGAGCCAAGAACAGATGGAGAACAGGGAGAAGCTGGCGCACCTCTACCAAATGAAGCAGTCGGAGGGCTTCAAGATATTTCTTGAGGAGCTAACGATAAAGTTCAATGAGCTTTACCGTGAAGCACTTGACCCAAAACTTGATGATGCAGAGGTGAGAAGAAAACTTGAACAGCAAAGAGGTGTAGCATACGCTACCGGTCTTGTAGACAGCCTTATAAATCATTATGAAGGCGAAACAGAAACTATTGAAGGAGAAGGTGATGTCACAAACACAGAAGAGACGGACTAAGGCACAACAAGCAGCGGAGCTTAAAAAGCAGGAAGAGGAAAAATCACTAAAGGAGCAAACCATGAGTGAAGAGAAAAAAGATGCCGTAGATCAGACAGAAGCTACAGAAGAAAAAACGGAAAAAGTCGCACAGACAGAAAAAGCTGATGCGGAAGCAACAGAGAAGATCGAAGAACAAGCAGCGGAGCTTAAAAAGCAGGAAGAGGAAGAGGAAAATGAAGATGATATGGACATACTCGAAGCGATAGCATATACAGAAAGAACCGGTAAGCCTGTAGCCAGACGTGCATGGAATAAGATCGACAGCAAACCGGAACTTATGTTCAAATTGGGAGAGACAAAGCCGTCATACCGTATGCACGGAAAACATTTTAGCCCATACAGTCCATCGATAGAAGATGTGCTTACAAAAGACTGGCACAGTACAGAGGAGTAGCAATATGCAGGTATTAGCAGATAACATCAAGGCAAACCTAAAATGCAACGGTGGGAAAATCTCACCTGACTTTATCGACAATTTGGCAGAACACGCGGAAAAAATCTATCTTCACCCGACACCGAATACACGTATATGTGTTTTGAGAATTTACTCAGGACATGAGGTTGTAGGTGTTGCACAGGTACTTGATGCGAAAAATGATGTTGAAGAGATCGGTAATAGAGTCGCGTTCGATAACGCTAAAAATGAACTTTGGAAAGTATGCGGAAGCATCGCAAAAGTAATATAAAAGGAGACATGAATGACACCAGAAGAAATGGCAGCAATGCAGGCAGCACAACAGGGTATGAACCAACCACAAGGTGGAGAAGTTCCACCGAATGAAGGATTACAGCCAACACCAGAAGAGGTAGCAGCAATGCAGGCAGCACAGGCAGGAATGGAGCAACAACCTCAGAATGGGCAACCTCAACCTACACCAGAAGAGATCGCGGCTGCACAACAGGCACTTGGTATTGACAAGGTAAACGAAACTGTAGAAGCACTGCAAAGTCAACTAAAATCAATGGAAGCAGAAAAGATACAGGCACAAATGCATGCGAAGTACCCGAATGTACCGAAAGATATTGTTGAAAAAGAGATCGCAAAAGTGAAAGAGACAAACCCTGCACTTGCAGCAGAAATGGAGTCAACAGAGATGGGTCTTGATATGGCATATAGGGCTGCACTTGCAGGAATGAAGCCACAAGGAACACCGGACAATCTTACACAGGGTGAAGGCGGAACAGGTGCAACACCTGATGATATAGAGGACAAGATAAAGAGCGGAAAGGCAGATGATTTTATGCTTGGAGACTACATACTTGGAACAAAGTAAAAAGTTTTAAACCCCTCATACAAAACCGTTGAAACATACTCGCGTATTTAGCAAAAATCCCCTTATAAACTTTAAAAAGGGGATTTAAAAATGGCACTTCTTTCTTATGGGAATACCATAAACCAGAAACCGTCGATACTCGACGCGATTATCCTTCAAGGGGTACATACCGTACCGTTCCTTGATTGGCTCGGCAGAGGTTCTGTTACAGCACCAAAGCATACATGGATCTTGGATAGATACCGTGATGCAGGAAACAACGCGAACCTTGAGATCACAGACATCAATGAGAACACAACAGACACCAAATACACAAAGGATAATGTTGTTCACATTATCAAAAATGAATATGGTCTCTCAAAAATGGAACTCAACAATGCAAAGTATGGTCAGAAGGAGTGGGCTTACAGAACAGCTAAGGTTGGGAAGGAACACGCAAAAGACATCGAATATGCACTGCTTGGACTAAACAACAACTCTGTGTATGACAGCTACACGGAAGGTACACCTACAACAGAAGCGAAAATGGCTGGACTTTTCCACTATGTAGAGGACGATCACAAACAACACTTCGACTCAAATGGAGACGGATCCGGTACAGCTACAGAGTTCACATACGATAAGTTGAGCGAGATCATTCAGCCTATTTGGGAAAAAGGTGGACTTGAGGACGAGAGTTTTCAGCTTACAGTCGGTGCATCACTCAAAAAAGCGATCAACCGTTTTGCAGGAGATCAGTTCTTTAGACGCGTAAAAGACGAAAAGAAATTCGATCCTACACTGTATGAGCTTGAAACGGACTTCGGAACAATTAAAGTGAAACTTCACCGCCTGTTCTCCAACCCTAAACTGAGCGATAAGGTTCTTGTTGGTCAACTTAACGAAGCGCGGCTCATGTTCCATACACCTACAGAGCATACAGAGCCACCAACATCAAAAACAGCTAAGTTTGGACGCTACTATACAGCGTGTACGCTTGAGGTAAACAAGCCGGATTACTTTGCCTGTGCGGACGGTCTGAAATAATGACTTACGGCGAGGCAAAGCAATTTATATCTGGGTACTTGCAGGGAGACAACTCAAGTGCCGTGATAGAGCCGATACACTTCAAGATGGCTATTCTTGAGATAGCCACACGGTGTGTACCAAAAGAGCTTACCTTGCCGTATACAGGCGATGAGACAGATATTTTCAGACTTCTTCCAATCGATGAAGATACAGCAACACAACTATACATAAAGATACCGGATATTCAACAAACGGTAAACGATGATGATGAAATGCCAATAGATCAACAGTTGGCTATGGCGGTAATCTTTTATGTATGTTCCTATCATTCAAACAAATACATTGAGAAGTATGAGAAGAAAGCAGAACTTATCATATCTGTTTTTGTTTCAAACGAACTACCGTAGTGCGCTGGGATGATTGGCAGTAATCCTCCCTTATTGCCAATCTTCCGAGCGCACCGCTCATATCTAACAAAAAGGACTACACATGAACATGGAACAGTTACTTAACCTTACCGCAAAACACTGGGGTTGGGAAGTAGGAAACAAAGTAAGACAGGAGATCGATGCAGTTATCGGTGCTACCGATGTTGACATTCAGCAGCTTCAATCTGCTATCTCTACAATTCAAGGTCTGCTTGACGCAGATGAAGGAACAGAGGAATTTGATGTAGGTCAAAACATTGTAACACAACTTACCGACCATCTAACCCGCATTACAAACCTTGAAGGTGATATGGCAACACTGAAAGGAGACTCAAGTACAGTCGGGTCTGTAGCATACGCAGTAAAGCAGGAAAAAGACAGAGCAGAAGCAGTTGAAGCAGGACTCCAGTCCTCAATCGATACGCTAAACGGTGACGAAACTGTGGATGGTTCTGTAGCAAAAGCTGTCAAAACAGAAGCGGACGCAAGAGCAGCAGCAGATCAGGCACTACAAGATCAGATTGATGAACTAACCGGTGGTGGATCAGGTTCTATTGCAGGTGTTCAGGCAGAGCTTGACGCTACACAAGCAGGTGCAGGGCTTGAAGAGGACGGAAGCTATACAGCAAACACCTCAACGAACTATATCGACACAGCAACTTCACTGAAAGATGCTGATGAGAAGCTTGATGCAGCGATCAAAGCAGTTGACGATGCGCGTATCGCAGACAAGTCGGCAGGTGACGCAGCAGTTCAGGCAGCTCAAGCAAAAGCAGATGCGAATGAAGCAGCGATCAATACGCTTAACGGCGACGACACAGTAGACGGGTCAGTAGCTAAGACAGCTAAAGATGCAGCAGAAGCAGCAGCGGCAGGCGCAGTATCTACGGCTAAACAGTACGCGGATGCCACATTCGTAACAAAAGATGAAGTTGCAGCTATTGACGCAGCGACACTATCTTCAATGTTCAGACAGGCTATGGACTGTGCATTTAGCGGAGCGTCGAAAGATGATGTGCTTAACGGTACAGGTGATTGTGCAGCAGCAGGAGATGGTGGCGACGGAGCCGTGATCTAATCACTCAAAACGCAGGGGAAACCCTGCACACTTCAAACTAAGGGATAACAATGGGATTGTATAAAAAAGAAGTCCTTGTCCGTCCAAACTCTACAGCAGACTTCACGACAGCTATGAACTTCGCAAAAAATTGGCTTATGAACGAGTTTCAGGAGAAGGCTGAGAACAAGGACTCTGACGGTAACTATATTGACTATTTTTTCGCGGATGTTTTTTTCGCTCCCGGTCACGCACTTGGTGGACAGACATGGCGCATCTATTCTCCGCCATGTGAACAAAAATACTCAATGGTTCCGGCAGCAACAGGCAGGATCGAGTATATGGTTACAAACATGATACAAATGCAAGATGCTATTGACGCAAACACAAATGCGATCAATTCAATCAATACAAAAAACAATGAGCAAGACGACAGACTTTATGCGCTTGAAGCACAAGGAAGTGACGTTGAAGCGGTTGTAATATAACACATAAAAGGAATAAAAATGTTATTTGATGATCTAATGAACGCAAACCCGAAACTAAATATAAGATTTGATGATACTGGCGAACACGCACCAATCGTACTGAGGGGCGTTAAAGGTGAAGAATTGACGCATGAAGAGATGGATGCTAACATTCTTTGGATGCTCGCGTTTCTTCAAGCATTTCAAGAAATTATGGATATGAGTGATTTATTTGAAATTACTAGACAGAAGGGCAGTGACGGGGTACACCTTACTGATGTATTTGAGCATATTAAGATCGACTGGGATAAGGTAGCTGGGAGACTTCCAGAGAATAGTATTGACACATCCGAACTCGCAGGAGCAATAAGATCATTTACTACATCAACAATAAACGGCATATTGAACAATCAAAATTTCATTGATACGCTATTTGGTATGAACAGCGATATGGGATTTGCAGGCGGCATAGATAAGCTTGTAAGCGGAAGGTCTATGTTGTTTGATGATATTGGATCAATAAACCCTAATATTCTCTACGACGGAATAAGGATAATAGATAAAGGAACAAAGAAAACACTAACGTACTTTGCCTCAGACAAGAAACTATATGACGCAATGGGTAGTGTTGAGTATGATTTGAGCGGAAACGCGTAAGGGTTGTAGTATGGATGCTTATGTAGAGAGCGGCTATATAGAGTCAGGGTATATTGAGGGGGATATTATAAATATTCTCCCAGAAGATATTGGAGAGCGTACATCACTAAAGTTTTTTATCTCAAAGGGAAAGCAAGATGTAGCTGGGCTTACGGAAGAGATTTCTAAGTCGATCGGTGATGATGTCGCCGTGCTATTTGTACCAGAGCAAAATAAAATGATGCTTGGTGGGGCGAATGGATTTATATCGTTTTTCGGATCCGATAAAACCTTGGCTACACGTGTATCAAAAATAGAGACGGATTTCAACAATGCGATGGAAAGTTTCAGAGATGAAGCAAGAAGTATAATGAATCAGGCTAGAGAAGATATAAAGAATGTGTATGTAAATGTGGTTATGAAAGCTCCAGACGGAACAATAATAGCAAGACCTGACGTAATAAAAGATGGGGCTAATTTCTCATATTCTGTACCAGAAGAGGTAGCCGGTGCTGTATATTCTGTTGAGTTTGAAATTTCAGGATGCAGATATGACCAATAAGGAGATCGCATATGGCTAATTGTGACTACAGAACAATAAAGATAGTAATAAACAAAGATGGTGAAATAGTAAAAACGATAATCCCGTCTCCATACGAGCAGTATGGTGGCAAACCATCAATACATACAGATGCGGACGGGATTGAGTATGCAATAAAAACATCAAGGCATCTAAGATGGCTTGATGTAGAGAGAGTAGGAGACTCTATTGTTTTAAAAAATGTATATAATCCATCACTATCTGATGGTGGAGCTATTGGTGGAAAAAATGTAAAAGTTAAAGCTCGCATTATAACATCGGCAAAAGGCACTATATCAGGTGATGCTGTAGATATTGGGGAAGTAATAAGCTCTGCATGGTATAACCCAGTATCCAGTGATTATGAATTTAAGCATAATGGAACACAAAAACAAGGTGCGCCTACACTTGGTGATCTTCTTGGTATGCTTGATTCAAAAGGGAAGCTTATAGTATCTATTGATGATAGCGAGGGAATATCTGACATAGAGAAATATTCAACAAAAGATAACACAGAAACCGTTAAGCTGCTTGTTTCAGATAAAAATTACTCATGTGAAGATATGCAGTATATCGCAGATATGGTAAAGTTGCTAGGAACAGCATTAATTGTTGATTTTGATATTGATGACAACAGCAAAATAGTAAACATTATTGAACTGAACGGAACAACTGGGCATATTCATCAAAACAATCTTGAAGAACATGAGGATGAAAGTTCAACACTAAAAGCCGAAGAGCTTTTTTTGTGTTTACACGACACTCTCAAAATTGTGGCAGAAGGAGATAACTTTACAATAAATATATCTCCTTGTGAAAAGTATGGGTACACGTTTGAGGACTGCAAATTATCTGATAGAGAAACCATGCTATCGGAAGTAGCAATGCTGATAGGTCTCGCTAACCGTGGATACAAAATATCGGCAGAGTGTGAAATTAGAACATACTACGGAACAATGACTGCCGTTACAAATGATGGTAAAAGATATTGGAATTTTACTAAAAATTCTCATAGGTATATTGAGGAAGAAGATAACTCAGTATACTATGGATGGGAAACAATGCGATACGAAGCACTTTTGATTGCTGTCATTGCTAGGCTTGGTGGTGGTGTGCATTTTGATGGAACCACAACAAAAGATATTTTAGCTCATAAAGTAATGGCTATTGCATCGCTCCTATCCCCGAATAGTATAACGACAAATGATCTCGACCCAGATTGGAATATTGAAATAAGTGATGGGGTATATAACTACTACACGTATTTCGCATCAGGAGATTTTCCAGTATCATCTGGTATGTACCACTGGATATATACTGGAATGTATGATGTTGATATTGATGTTGACGGTGAAGGCAATAGAACATTTATAAAATACAAAGGTATATCAAATAAATCGGAGCAGAACTACTATTTTTTAATAGCCGAAGGAGAAATACCGAGAAGATACTTCCACACGTATAAAGGAAACTTTGAAAGACTTTCTATGTTATCAAAAGAACAAATAGAGGGGTCAAAGATAATACTCGATGAGAAGTTTGCTGCAAACATTTTATACAAATCAAACATTGGCGAGGCTGAGTATTTTATAAATCTTGGCGCATCAAGTGTTTATTTTAGAAATGATTATGAGTCTATTGTCAAGTATGGAGATGACAATCTTGATGCAACAAAACTTACACATGATGTTGAAGCAAACATAGACAAATTTAACTCACACAATACAGATAGGTCGTCGTATGATGGTAGTTTGCTTATTGTTAAGGCAGACTTGAGTAGTAATATTGAGCCATACAAAAGACTAAAAGCAGGTACTGTAGACTTGACTAGAGTTTCCGCAGACGAGGCAGTTGCAATGAGTAATGAATTTATTGAATCTTCCTTGATTATAACCAAAAGTCAGTTACTCTCAAAGTTTGATGAATTTGTTTATGCAAAATACTCTATTGGTGCGGATATTTCACTTAGTGACGAAAGCATAGATGCTGTAATGTCAGCAGAGCTAAGCAAAACAGTAGGAAAATACTTCTCATATAGTGTAGATCATGTCGGTAAAGTATCGGTTGTTCACAAAAAAGGAATATCATTTAATGACGACACTCCTCCTATGAAATATGCCTACAGCATGAGAGACGCACTACAGAATATAAAAGACAATGTTACTAAAGGGGCTAACGATATTTTCTATTCTATTGTAAAGAAAATACAAGATATAGATATGTCAAACGCTAAAAATCTTAATGCGATAATCAAAGTTTACTATGTAGAAGGTGTAGACCATACAGTAGACGGCGAAACACATACAGATACAAAAAGAAAGCTTATTGTTGAAGGGTTTGAATTTTCTGACTCTGCTTATGAGTGGGTAATGTGTGAGTGTGCAAAAGGAAACGGAAATACAAGGAATACTGTGCTATCTCTTTCTGTTGGTAGCGATCTCTCCGTTACATTGCACGATCACGATATGTCAACTGTTATTGGTAATGGGTTTAGTGTTACAGTATGCGATAAAAGTGGAAATTGCTACGGAGAAAGTACGTTCGAGACAACACTACCGGAAGAAGTTGATATGAAAGATATGCGCGTTGAGTACAATATAGAAACACATAGCGATGGAACGATAGAGGTGTCATATGTAGCATATGATAATGAAGAAAATGACATAACAGATCAGTTTATGACATTGACACTTGGAGACACTTTTATACATAAGGAGCTGGAAGATGCCTAAAAGAGATTTCAAAAAGCATAAAGTTATTTGGGATGCAAACAATAGAATTATAAGAATAATACCAAAAAACGCGCATAGTACAGTAACAGAACCGTTCGGATTGGGTAATAGCCTAATAAGAATAAATGTTGCATATGTTCCTAAAAAAATTGTGCAGGAAATAACAGGCGATACAGACGCAACAAAACTAGCACCTGCTGACATATCAGGACTTAGAAGATGGAATATGTACCCATCTTCTGTTGGGAGTGCTTCTAAAAAATTAACATTGTTTGATGGAAAGACAAAAGACATTAACTTCATTCAGGCATCGAGTGTTGATATAGTTGAGGCGGCAAAAGATGTTATGTTTTCATCTGAAAATTTTTCAGAGGGTGATGCTGCATCTGGAAAACGTGTTGATTGGTAAAGGGGTTTAGTATGAGTTATTATTTTAGTAATTATTTTTATTTGAATGCTGTAGGGAAAAATAGCGGTGTTCTCGGAACACAGGTCGTTGGATTATCTGAGTCTACGAATAATAGAACACATTTTCTAGCAAGACTTGATGGCGATGGAAATCTATCAATCGATATTGCATCACCAAAATCTGATGGATTTTTTACATCTAGCTTTGTGCCTGAAAATATCATAAATGAAGTTATAAGGATTGGTGGAGAAGATGCAAAAATATTAGAGATAGCAGGTAAAAAAGGTATATTGAAAGTTAGAATTACTGGCGGAATTGCTATTGAGTTTTTTATCTATGGAGCAGCATCACAGACACTAAAAAATATAACGCACAATGTTGGTAGGATTACGGCTGATAAAAATTACAAGCTTAGCGGTGATTGCTTCTACTCAAATGATAAAGGAACACTACCAATGATGGATGGCAACATTGTAGCAGTTTTTGATGGCGGTGGTTATGGTGATATTGTCGCAATGATTGACAATTCAGGGATAATTGTTGATGGAAAAAATATAAACAGTGTTCCTGTTGCAGCTGTAGGAAAGAAGGGGAATATATGGGTAAGCAATGATGGTGTATCGTTTAGTAGCCTAAATGGAGATGGCACGATTGATGGTGTTATTGGGTATGGGTATATAAACTATGGAAACTATAGAAACAATATTGGATACTACATTACACATACTGAATCTTGTGATAATCCATTTTCTGCTGAGAGCTTTAATCAATGGTTGGCTGCAAACGGGAAATGCCATAAAAACGAATGGACTGGATTTGGTAAAACAGGATATGTTGTCGATGCACCAGAAGAATACATACAATCTCCTACTGCAAACAAACAGGTAGGTGGTGGTAAAAGTGGATGGTGTATGATAACACAAGAAAAAGTATTCTTTACAGACGGAACAACGCTTGATGTTGAGGACAAAACAGGTATTGATCTAATAAATATGGTAATGGGCAATAGTGGATCAATGATAGGAAAAATATCTATGTCAAGGAACCATACAGAACTTGTGAATATGTCTATAAATGGCGGTCTTGTTTTTGCAGACGAAAGCCCATTCATACAAGCTACAATAGAGTAAATCACAAATACAAAATCGTTGAAACATACTTAGTTATTATGCAACACTCTCATAGTCTATTGACAAAATAAAACCACAAAGGGGATAGGCTATGAGAACCTACCAAATAAATCAAAACTTCGTTGAAGCAATGAGTACGCGCAAAACACTCTTTGGTGCAGCATCTACGGACTTTATTGTTTCGTATGCCCCTATTGATGATCTTGCAAATGTTACAGTTGTTTCAGGAGGCATGACAGAGGCGGTTGAAGCAATAGGAACTGCACACACTGGAACTACAAATGCACCGTCTGCATATGGAAGTAAAATTCTTTATGTTGATAGCGCAAACAGTGACATCGTTGCAGGAGACACTATCGAATATGCTACAGGAAAATTTGCATACGTTCTTAAAGTTGTTGGAGACAAACTCTATTTAAGAACTCCTATAAGAGCAGCTGTAGCAAATGGGTCTACTATTACACAGGTCGGAAATACTGGTGAGTATTCAAGCGGTGATATTACTATACCGTCTGCTGGTGAGTATGCGATCACTATTGAAGCACCTAATTACGGGATTGTTGTAACTGATAGAGTAAAAGTTGTTGATGATGCAGTATCTACTGTTGACGAGGATGCACCTGTAGAAACTGTTGCAGTTGCCTACTAATACCATACCCCTCTATTTATGAGGGGTATAATTTTTTGAGAAGTGGGATGATAGTTAGAATAGACACAACAAATATCACAAGAGGTCAGACGTTTAGTATATTCGCTAAAAACTACACAGACCAAAGCATAGAAATTTATGCGCTTAATCCTATTACAGGCTATGTTGAAGATATATCCTATACAAAAGTTGAAATAGCGAATAGTTTTGTACGCTTTGATCTAACTGCACCTAATTTTGATGGCTACCTCATGGCTTCTATAGGAGATCAAAAGATAGTAAAAAAGATAGGACACCCAACACTAAACTTTGTTGTTGGCTACAAGGAAGGATTTACGGTTCCATACACAGCATATGATGGCTATGGTAATGTTATTTCGGAAGGAAATCTTATAAATCCCGTGGGTATGTTCTACTACACATCGCTTAAAGTTGAGACGGCTGTAGTTGCATCATTAAACAAAGAGTTCATTATAAACAAAGACCTGCTAAAAATGAGCTTTGAAATCACAATGGACGGTGGAGAACTAAACTCTACATTCGAGAGTGGAGGGATAGATAATGTATCACTACAAGACGTTACGCTTCCTGACGCAGAACTTGGAACGGTTGAATTAAATTCGACAATGCCTGATATTATAATAGAGGAGACATAATATGGATTTGAAGATTTACAAAGACGCTATCAAGGCGGCGATGGACACGATCAGTACCGATACCGACTCGATAATGGTGAAGTCGGAGGAAATGGTAAAACAATTCCTTGAGACAAACACCTCTATACCGGACGACGACAAAGCCGCTATCTATGCAAGGTTTATGACGGACACAACGACAAGCGCGATCACGCAGGCAGTGACAGCGGCGGCGCAGATAGCACTTGAGGGAGCGGTGAACGATCAGAAAGTCTTGAATATGCAAAGCGAGCTTGCCGTTGCAGAAGTTCAAAGTGCGAAAGATTTGGAAGTCAAAGACAGCAATATCGCGGTAGATAATCAAAAGATAGTGTCAATGCAAGGAGAGCTTCAAATAAAGCAAGATCAGTCAACTAAGGATTTGGAAGTAAAAGACACAGAAATAGGAGTTAATAACCAGAAGATAGCATCGATGAAGTCTGAGGACGTTGCAAGAAGAAATGAGATCGCAGCAAAGGTGGCAGAAGCAAAGATACGCGTTGAGCAACTTATACCTTCAGAGGTTGCACTAAACCAAAAAGAACTTGAGATAAAAAATAAAGACATTGAACTAAGACAGTCAGAGATTACACTAAAAGCAAAACAGGTAGAAGTTGCAGACAAAGATATTGACATAAAATCGCAGCAGGCATTAACAGAAGCCAAAAAAGTAGAACTTATGGGTGAGCAGATAAGTGTTGAGAGCAAAAAAGCTTCACTCATGGATAAAGAGATTTTACTCAAGGCGCAGCAAGTATCTACAGAGAAGCAGAAAGTTGATCTTATGAGAGAACAGACAAACCTTGAGAGACAAAAACTACCGCTTATGGAGCAGCAGACAAATGTTGAAGCCAAAAAAGTCGAGTTGATGAGTGAGCAAATTTTGGGCGAGATCCAAAAAACATCACTTCTAAAGCAGCAGGTTAGCGTTGAAGCGAAGCGAGTTGACCTTATGGTGAAAGACATAGAGATAAAATCTAAGCAGGTTGATATTGAAGCTAAGAAAATACCTCTTATGGAAGCACAGACAGAAGTTGAGCAGGGGAAAATTGATCTTGGAAGGGCAGAGGTCAACCTAAGATACGCAGACATAGGATACAGAAGGGCGCAGGCTAATACAGTTACACAATCACTTATAGTAAACCAGCAGATAGAGGAGTGTAAGTGTGAGACACAGCTTAAAATAGCACAAATACAGGCAGAGAGCCTATAAGGAGATATTTATGACAGTTGATAAATCAGTACAGGTAATTCAAAAGATAATATCAAATACGATTGAGGAGTATAATCAATCTCCACAGTCAAAGACAAAAGACGGAGATGGAAATGAGATAAGGATAGTACACCCGCTTGATATTGTAGATCAGGACGATATACTTTTTGCACTTGATATAGCAATTAAAGAAACGGCACTAAAGGCATCTCCTGTGTCGCTGATAGAGACAAGCGGAAGCACTGCGTCTGAGCTTAGAAGGCTGTCTATTGATTTTTATATTCGCGTTCCTGCCGAACCTACTATCGGAAGCGATCTTGATATTGACGATGGACTCGCTTACGCTGTAACATTTAAGGCACTCGGTCAGCTATGGTCACAGTACAACGAATATGAGCAAAATGGCGATATGATAATCGGTACATACATAACCGCTTACAGAAAGTATATAGATAATCTTCTATCAGGGTCTACTGCATCATCTAACGAAGCGTATGTGCGTTTCAGTGCAGACGGTACAGACTGGCATGACGGATACCAGAATGGAGACATATATATAAGTTTCAAGCGCATAGAGACAGACACATGGACACCGGCAATACTTTTTGTAGGAAGTGATGGAGCAGATGGTGCTGATGGAGCAGATGGAAAGGATTGTGCAGATACGTTATTCACAGCGTTGCAGGACACACCTGCATCATACGCAGGAAATGCAGGAAAGGCTGTAGTTGTTAATGCTGATGAAAGCGGTGTAGAGTTTGGAGATGTTACAAGCAGTGGCGGAGCAACAACTTTTTTGGAGCTTTCAGACACACCTGCATCATTTACAGCAGACAAGTGGCTAAAAGTAAACGCAGCAGGCGATGGCATTGAGGAGGTTGACGCACCTACTGGTGGAACAGTAACGCAGTTCGGTGATTCTGTATTTTTTGATGACAGTTCATCAAGCCCAATATCATTGGATGCGCAGACAAAAAATAGTTTCTACATCTACCCAGATAGTGATCTTGAAATTAATTTTATTAAGTTTAATGATGGAGACAACGATACCGCTTCTGCATGGTTCGGAACTATATACACATTTTTCCTTGTCAGTAGCGGATCAGTAGCAATAACATTCGATACTAACGAGGTTATATTTGGTGATAGCTCTGTTGATCTTGGATCTGGAAGTGCTAACACAAATATAACAGCAACAATACTTAGGATGTATTATGACGGGTATAACTGGATTGTTGTGTCAAGAACAGTGGTAACAGATTACAACCCGTAAGGAAATAAATTGAATTGGGATGAGTCTGCTCCGTATCCGAGACCTGACTACAACGATGCTGAACTTGATACAAAAGAGATGATAAATGGCACATTCGCAAAAGCAGCTATACTCGATGTTCAAAATTTCAGACCCGTGCTTGATAGGTACAATGTGACACAAAATAGACTTGTAGACATGACCGCTGCACGGCTTGGGAAGGTAACACCTGAGATGCTTGATATAAATCTTTCAGATCCAACACTGTCGGGAGTAAAAGAGGTAGGGTATCTCCCTTATAAAGTTGAAGTACCTGATAATGACGCTGAAAAGATTTATGATCCGAGAAGGTACTACAATCAAGTTGAATTTATAAACTATGAGACTACTATATTGCAAAATGTTCCATACATGGAAGATACACTTTTAAATATCCCATACTATGATAAAGACAACGCTGGTCTGTTTGGTTTCAGAGAATATAAAGATGATGATGGGAACATCACTAAACGCACTGCTGCATTTTACAGCCTTGTTAGAAATACGATAACAGAGCTTGGAGAGGTTCCCACTGTTGAGTTTGACGGATACAGTGTTATAGGGTATGTAAAAGGTGGGCTTGTGATACAATTTGGTCACAACGGAAACTATACATACGTATCATTTTTGCTTGATGGTAGAGTGGCAAGTTTGACTATAAATAATGGCGGTCAGTTTGCATCTTTTGGAGATCATGGAGAGTTTGCAGTAGAGGGAGCAACATCAACATTTATCTACAATATTGAAATGGAACTTGTATCAACTGTTGATGATTTAGCGTGTAGACTTTATGATGTAAATGCAGTTACCGGAAATGCAAAATATCCTTTTGGTATAGATATGGACGGAGGATTTTATTTTATACGCAGCGAAGATACAAGTTATTTTTGGAAAAGAGTACAAACAGATGACGGTGCAGAGTGGAAAGTAAAGGTTGTTAATAATCCAAAGTGGAAGTACAGGAAAAAAGTATTGTGGGATTATTTCACAGACGGTTGGTTGGAAAAGCCGCTAAGACGATTAAAATACAATCTTTTAAAGCACGGTGTATGGAAACCTGCGAAACTTCCAACAGGAAAAATGTACCCAGATATAACACAAGATATGCTTGAGTTTAGGGGTTCTGATACATACGGAGATTTTATCATGGTTGTGCAAAATGGTACAAAAGTATTGAAACACACCTATGACTTTTCGGTATGGTCTGATGTAACAGATGATGCTGTAGATGGTTTCTATCAGTCTTGGGATAGGATTTGGGTTAACGGCAGATCGGACAATATTGTAGGGTATGCACCTTATATGATGGATGTTATTACTTCAACAGATGAAAACAATAATTATGAGCCTGTAATGAAACTGAGATTTAAAGGCTTTGTATTTAGGAGAGTGGTATGAGCAACACAATAACAATGGACTTCACAAAAAAGAAAAAAAATAATCAAATGCAGCAGCCTACGGTATCACAATCTGCACAAATGGCAAGTACACAAAAGTCAAATAGACCGTATTATACACAAGGCATATCAACACAGCAGGGAAACTATGGTCAAGGTCAAGGTGCTAACGGGTACAACATGATAGGGAACCTTGCGAGGAGTATGCAGACAGCACCATCATACAATGCACCGAAGATCACAAAGTCAATGTTGACACAAGAAGGATTCAATCAGGCACTTGGAAGAATACAGGCACGGAACAATGCAAAGCTTCAAATGCAAAACCGTAGAGTTATGGGAGGTGTTCTTGGAAGCCTTCTACAGAGCAGAAGCGCAGACTACAGGACTGACACAAGCAGGTTAAACAACATGGTCGATAACAAAACACGACTTACGCTTGGGTATCTAAAAGACACTACAGACAGGAGAGGTCAAGACATAGCAAGTGGTGATAGGAGAAGT
>Ga0256843_1001150_pt1 | contig 21398 bp, 21 predicted proteins | sample AlvinellametaG_FD_191572 | JGI IMG/M metagenome (GOLD analysis project Ga0256843, IMG submission 191572) | Pompeii worm associated microbial communities from hydrothermal vent at the East Pacific Rise, Pacific Ocean - Alvinella | ecosystem: Host-associated > Annelida > Integument > Unclassified ... | reverse complement strand
TGCTCTTTCCCTCCTCTTTTTATAATAGCTTTATTAAGTTTATGGTCATTTTGTAAGAGGTACTCCATCCAAGACACTCCGTCCATCTCTTTTTGAATATAACCATCTCTTTGTAAAAAAGTATTACATATACACCTTCCATATATTTTATTAAATTCAGTAATACTTGTAACATTATAAAATTCAAAGAATGCTTTATTAGCACTCTTCATGACTCTACCGTCGGTAGTTAAAACTATATTTACCTGAGAGTCGAGTATGGCTTTCACATAATCTTCACTCTTAATAAGTTCTCGTGTTTTCTCTTGTACTTTTTTGTCAAGATTTTTAATGTTATCCTCAATAGTGTCAACCATAGTATTAAATTCAGTTGCTAAAACACCTATTTCATCACTACTCTTAATTTCACTTCTTACACTATAGTCTCCAGATGTAACCTTAGAAGCTAACATTGCTAAATTTGTAATAGGTTTGAGCATATTTTTTAAAATAAGGTAACTATAAAAGATAGCTACTAGAAAAATAATTATAGACAACCAAAATACAAAATTAGCAACATCCTTTGATGATTTAGTTATCTCATCAACATATGCAGAAGATGTTATATACCATTCTAGTTCGGGTATATACTCTATCCAGGAGACTTTATCGTAAATATAATTTCCTTTATCAGATGGTCTATCCCATTTATAATAAAGTACCTTTTTTCCATTTTTATATGCTTCCACTAAATCATCAAATATAAAACTATTTTTTCCTGGATTTTCTAAATTTTTAAAGTTCTTTCCATTTATATTACTATTTGGATGAATAATCATATTTGCTTTTGTATCAAATATATAGAGATAACCAGTATCTCCTATTTTTGTAGTTTTAATGATATGCTGGAGTTGTTGGAGTAAGACCTTTTTTCTTCTTTCTATCTCTTTGTCTATGTCATCTATATAGACACCTGTACCAACAACCATTTCCCACTCTGGAAAATCTTTTGAAAAGGTTAGTTTTTGGTAGGGAGTATTGTCTTTCTTATTTTTTTTCCACCAGTAACTGTAAAATCCTTCCCCCTTTTTTCTAGCTATTTCCACCATAGGTGGTACAATAAGATTTCCCTTAGTATCTTTTATGTTTGAAAAATCTTTATCTTGTAAATAAGGGTGAGAGATTAAGACACTATTGTAATCACTAATATAGAAATAATCACTATTACCATATTTTAGTTTACCTACTAAATCTATTACTTCGTCTCTATATTTTTTAGAGTCACCTCGTAGAGACTGTTCATATTTAACCTCTATCATCGAGTAAACAGTATTTGTAAGTTTTTTTAGTTCATCTTTATGTTTTTGAAGGGAAATTTCTCTGTAGCTTTTTAAATCTTTTGAAACATTATTTACTATTGTGGTAACTTTAGAGAGCACCTCTTTAGCATTCTTTTCTTCAAGTGATTGAATACTGTCATCAATTTTTGGAATAACAAACAAGAACATTGCAACTGCATAAATTGCAATAATACTTGAAACAACAAGCATAGCTTTAAAAAATATTTTTGATTTGAACATATTTCTACTCCATAACCAATACACTTAAATCATAGCTTTATTTAACTTAAGTCATTATAATATCTTAGTTATCACGACACCCTCTTTATTCTTAAATCTGAAAAAAACTTATAAATTTAAAATTTTAGTGGAGACAATCTAATAAGTAAAATATATAAGCTTAAGCCATTTTCGCTAAAATATCACTATTATTTTACGGGGAACTCTAACTTGTCATTAAACTTGCAAACACATACCGAACACTTTACTAACCCGCTCTATTTAGAGAGTGGTCGTATACTTGAGCCTTACGACATCACGTATGAGACCTATGGCACGCTTAATGATGACAAAAGCAATGTAGTTGTTGTATGTCATGCACTTACTGGTAGCCACCATGCAGCAGGTCTTTACGAAGATGAGAGTAAAGCTGGCTGGTGGGATGGTTTTATTGGAAGTGGTAAAGCTATTGACACAGATAAGTACTTTGTTATTTGCTCAAATGTTATTGGCTCATGTTTTGGTTCTACTGGACCAATGTCCCCACAGCATCCACATCACGAACCCTACCGTTACAAGTTTCCAGTTGTAAGCATAAAAGATATGGTCAAAGCACAACGCATTCTTTTTGACAGACTAGACATACATAGAGTTCATGCCATCGTTGGTGGTAGCATGGGTGGTATGCAAGCACTTCAATTTGGCATTCACTACCCAAACTTTGCCAATAAAATCATCGCCTTAGCAACTACACATGCGACACAACCATGGGCTATTGCGTTTAACAAGGTTGCACAAGAGTCCATTTTAAAAGACCCCGACTTTAAACAGGGTTACTACGACCCACAAGTCATTAAAGAGCAAGGGCTCTCAGGTATGGCTGTTGGACGTATGGCTGGACACATAAGCTTTCTCTCCCATGAGTCTATGCGAGCAAAATTTGGGAGAGACTATAAACTTACAGATGGTCTCTATGAACTCTTTGGAAAGTTTCAGGTTGAGTCCTATTTAGAGTACAATGGGTACAATTTCACAAAATGGTTTGACCCACTTGCCTACCTCTACATTACAAAAGCCATTAACATCTACGACCTCTCTCGTGGTTTTGACTCTTTGGCTGAAGCACTCAAACGCATTAGTTCAGAACTCCATCTCATTAGTTTTCAAAATGACATTCTCTTTAAAAACTTTGAGATGAAAGAGCTAGCAGATGAACTCAAAAAAATTGGAAATAAAAGCTACACATACAGAGACATAGAGAGTGACTATGGTCATGATGCCTTTCTTGTAGAAATAGATAAATTTGAAGAATATGTAAAGGAGCTACTCGATGGCTAAAGAAGAAACATTAGATTTTGAACAAAAACTACAGAGTGCAAAAGCAACTCTAGAAAAACTCATGAGTCCAGACATTACCTTAGAAAAGAGTGTAAAAGCTTATGAAGAGGGAATGAAAGAGCTTCAAGAGGCTGGAAAAATTCTAGAAGAAGCTGTCATTAAAATTCAAGAGATAAAAGCTAGTTAAATGAGAGCTGCTGTCCTTCAGTTACACTCTCAGGGTATGAGTTCAACAAAACTCTACAACTACATACGTATTGCGAGTCGTAATGGTGTGAAAGTTCTCCTCTTAGGAGAGTATGTTCTCAACCCATTTTTTAAAGAGTTACAAAGCATGTCTCTTAGTATGATAAAAGAGCAAGCAGAGCACCAGGTAAAAATACTCAAAGAGCTCTCTACAACCTATGCTATGACAATTATAGCACCACTTGTTGTTGTCAAAAAAAAGAGTGTTTACAAGACCATTGCAAAGTTTGCACCCTCCTCTACCTCCTACTACCAGCAACAAATTCTTATTAACTATCCACACTGGAATGAAGAGAAATTTTTTGCAAATGACATTACAGAAGTAGAGTCGCCTATGGTATTTAAGGTAGATGGTTTTAAATTTGCGGTCATTAATGGTTTTGAACTCCATTTCGACACTCTATTTGAGAAACTTTCATCTAAAAAAATAGATGCACTCTTAGTTCCAAGTGTCTCTACTTTTGACTCTTTTGAACGATGGAAAGCACTTATTAGCACACGGGCGTTTACACACAACTGCTACATTCTACGTGCAAATAGAATTGGAGAGTATGTAGACAAAGAGACGTCATGGCAGTTTTATGGGGACTCCCTTCTCGCCTCTCCACATGGAGACATCGTCACACACTTAGGTAATCGAGAAGAGCTTATGATAGTCGATATGAGCCACTCAGAAGTTATTCAAGCAAGAAGAACATGGGGTTTCCAAGATGCCATAAATAAAAGGATTCAAAAATGATGCACTACTTTCATAGACAGGTACAACTTTGGGGAGAGGAGACACAGAGACTTCTTCAGAAGAAAAAAATTGCTATTATTGGTTCTGGTGGACTTGGTTCCTCTTTGGCGTTTGCACTTGGTGCGAGTGGAATTGGTGAAATACATATGATAGACTTTGATGAAGTAAGTCTCCATAACATTCATAGACAAATTGCCTTTAAAGTTGGTGATGAGGGAAAAAACAAAGCCCGTTTAAACGCAGAACTCATAGAAGCGAGATGTCCTTACACTAAAGCTATTGCTCATGAGTGTGACTTTAAAGAGTGGAGTGAGAAAAAAATTGAAGTTGACCTCATCATAGATGCTACAGACAACCTCCCTACTCGTGGAGAGATTAACAGCTATGCAAAAGAGGTTCAAATGCCTTGGCTCTATGGAAGTGTTGAAGCTTTTCATGGTCAAGTATGTTTTATTGAAGCATCTTCATTTAGTGATGCTTTTAAAATTGTAAAAAAGACACCGGCAGGTATTGCAGCACCAATTGTTATGCATATTGCTTCACTTCAAGCAAATTTAGCACTTCGCTATCTTGCCGAACTTCCTATTAAAAAAGATCTACTTTACTACCTCTTTTTCAACAATGAAGGTGAACTCATTACTCAGAAGTTTGGGCTTCCAAAAGCGGATTAATCATCGCTAAAAAATCATCACGAGCAACTGCATTTGCACTTGCTATGATGTACCCCTGATGGTGAATAGGGTCAATGTTATTTCCCTCTAAATCTGTCACAAATCCTCCAGAATTTTCAATAATTAAACATGCTGCTGAGAGGTCCCATGCATTAGCGGCATTACCAAAGTAAGCTATGTAGTTACTAAACGCACCCTTAGCAACCATACACATAGAGTAGGTTATGCTTCCGCCTATAGAGGTGAGTTTTTTCACCTTGTCCTCTTTAAAGAGCTGGTTGAGTGTGTTCACAATTGGGTGTGAACGCTCAGGCTTAAAGTTTACAACAGCAACCGTCTTATTTTCTCTTAAAGGGAGTGTGAGCATACCTATGTACGACTTAGTTCCCCTTTCAGTCTGAAAAAACTCTCCCGTAAAAGGGTTGTAGACAATAGCCACAATAACACTATTGTTTTCAATGAGCGAAAGGTTAATAGCAGAAGTATTTTCATGTGTAATGAAAGACCATGTACCATCTATGGGGTCAATTGCCCAGTATGGTTTACTCTCATCTATAGTGTCACAATTCTCTTCACCCATCACTTGTATGTCAAAACTATCTTTTAAACGTTTTGTCATATAGTCTTGTATCTGCTGGTCAATAGTACTTATGGGAGTGTCATCCTCTTTGAACTCAAAACTAAAAGTATTTGTCTCTCTCGCCTCACGTATAATACGTCCTGCCTCTTCTACTATCTGTTTTGCTATTATTAAGTATATGTTTCTCATAATTTTCCTATTTAAAACGGGCGACTATTCCAACAAAAGCACCTGCCGATTTCATATTGCCACCTACATTGACAATATCACTTCCCTGAATGTCATAATAGGTCTCTTTAAAACCCATCTCTATTCCTAGTTCTGTTGTAGCATTATACTGCTTTGTAAAGTCTAATTTTACTAAGTACTCATAAATTGTAGAGTCGCCAAAGACATATACTTTAGCGTCGCCACTTACAGAGGATTGGATCTCTTCTGACTTTTCTGAGAACTTGTATGCTGATGTAAAAAAGAGTAGTGGTGCAGTACCACCTCCATTGTCACTAAACGCTAAACCATCAATAATAGTAACACTATAATCAAAAACGAACTTCTTCAAGCCAAAACCAACTCCACAAGAAGCATTTTTACTCTCTGTATAGAAGTCATAAAAGAAAAAAGCTTCATACTCATTAAGTGTCAAACGGCTACTGTAGTACCTGTCATTTATAGAGACAAGAGGAACCTGCGTTTCAATGGCACTTATAAGACCATCAATAAGAGAACCACCAACTATATGAATAAAGGAGTCACCACTACTCTTATACTGAGTCACCTCTAAACGAACATTTGGCCAATATTTTTCATCTGGTTTAATGTTTATCCACATATAACCATTAGTACTCACCTCATGGTCTATAACACCAGAAGAGTCTTTCCATAGCTCTTTAGTGTAAACAAGAGTCCCTTTAGCACCAGCATAATGAACACCAGCACCCATATCTATTTCTAAGTTAACAGCAAAAAGGGAGAAGGGAAAAAAGGTAGTCAAAAGTAAAAAAAGAAGTCGCATTTAATTCCTTAAAATAGTTTTTTAATATAACTATTTATAATTATAGCGAATATGTTGTTATAAGTATTTTAATGTTGAAAAATATGCTGTTTTGATTTTTTTAGAGTTAAGTGGTGGGTTCGCCGTGACTCGAACACGGGACCACTCCGTTATGAGCGGAGGGCTCTAACCAACTGAGCTACGAACCCACTTAATAAAGCATTTGCTTTGTAGGTCGAAATTATACAGATGACTAGCTTAGATATCGCTTACTATATGGATTTTATTTGGTATTTATCATCCATATGCTAAATATATTTAAGTATCCCCAAAAAGAGTTTAGTGACTGCTCGGTAACACCCTCTTCTTTTAACTCTTCAATGAGTGGTCTATAGAGTTCTAACCATCTCTCACGAGCTTTTGCATCTATGGCAAAAGGTGCATGACGTCCCACCATTTGTGGTGCCCCTCTGTTTGTGTTAAAGTATGCAGGTCCGCCACAAATTTGAATTATAAAATCCGATGAGTGGATTTTTGCTTTTTCAAACTCCTCTGCATCTTGAGGAAAAAGAAAGTAAATATCACTCTCTTTAATAGCATCATAATGGTCTGAGATAAGCTTTCTTATTCTCTCCTCTCCCATCTCAATTAAAAACTCCGGAATCGGTTTTGTAACAGGAGGTCTTACTCCAAACTGTGCGTATGTTATTTCTAAATTCATATTTTATTTTCCTTTTTATTTAAACTATTTTCTTTGGTGGTTTTATGCCATAAGCTACCGAATATAACAATGGAATGTAAAGTAAGTTAAGTACAGTAGCCCATGCTATACCAAAACCTAAAGAGACTGCCATTGGCTGTAAAATCATCGCCTGACCTGAGGCAAAAAATATGAGTGTTAAAAGTCCAAGTACCGTCGTTAAAGATGTAAGTAAAATTGGTCGTAAACGTGTTTTTGCCCGTTTCATTAACTCTTCTGTATCTTTTGCCTTTTTAATGAAGTCTACCATGATGAGTCCATCGTTCACAACAACACCAGCTAAACCAACCACTCCAATAAGCCCTGTCATAGTCATGTTTAAGTCCATAACCCAGTGCCCAAAATAGACACCTAAAAGTACTAGTGGTATAGTACTAATGACAATAAGAGGCTTTTTAATAGAGTCAAAGAGCCAAACAAGTGTTATAAAGATGAGAAAAATTGCCATAACGGCTGACTGCATCATCTCTCTCTTATTTTTGTTGTTCTCTTTCTCTTCACCTTTTATTTCTACTGTCATACCATCAGCTTTAACTTTCTCAAAAGCTTTTTGCATCTTCTGCATCACTTCACTTGATGTAATCTGCTTCTTGTCTAAAGAGGCAAAAAGTGTTTTAATTCTCTTTCCATCCTCTTTTTTCAGTGTCACAAAACTCTGAACATAGACAAAATCACATATATCTTTTAAAGCTACATACTGGTTTGTAGAAGGTACTTGTAACTCAATGCTGTTTATTGAATCTACATCGCGATTTATACTACTTTCTAGCTTAATACGAATTAAGCCTTCATGATTAAATAGTTTTCCATACTCACCTTTTAAGTAATAGGCACGTAGTGTATTAGAGACGATGGACTCATTAAAACCTAACTGCTGTCCATATTTGTTTACTCGTAACTTGAGCTCTTTTTCACCAAGGTTAGCATCATCAGAGATGTTAAAGACACCATCAATTTTTGAGAGTTCTGCTTCAAGGTAATCAAGTGCAGGAATAACACTTTTGTTCTCTTTAGAACTTAAAGAAATTTCTATGTCATTTGCAACAACACCAGCTCCAGGAACCTTCACAACAAGCTCTTCAAAAACTTTTTCGCCCTTCTCATTTTTAAGTTCATGTAAATCTGCAATGAGCTTCTTAATTTTCTTTGCAATAACTCTCGCATCATCTTTTCTAATTTTTACACCCGTACCACTCTCAATGGAGAGCCAAGGACTTATGTATTTGTCAAAAACATTCACTGGAGCATGCTCATTCAGGTCTAAAAAGACATGAAACATGTTTTCTCCAAGCTCTGCTCTATTTTTAGCATCCATCTTAAAACCTATGACAGAAGTAATAGAAGCAACATTATCTTTGTCTAAATTTTGTAACAAAATATTTTCTAAATGAGTGACAACCTTTTCAGTATCTCGCAACTCATTGTTAATGTTTACCTTTCCATAAACATAAACCTGTGTTGTGTCAAAGTCTGGAAAGAGTTGAAATTTGGAGTTTTTAATAAACCCGTATGTCATAAAGGAGATACTCATAACAATAACAAAAAGCGAAATAAAACGGCTACGAAAGAGAAAGTGTAAAACTTTGTCATACCCTTTGTACATTTTTGCCCAAAACTTTTTGGTAAAACTCTCCTCTTTCGAAACTTTCAAAAAGTCATGTGCATGAAGTGGTAAGAAGTAAAATGCTTCAAAGAGAGAAGAGAGAAGTAAAACAGTAATCATTACAGGAATAATTTTTATAAACATTCCCATCTCACCTGTCATAAGTAACATTGGTAAAAATGCAAAAACTGTTGTAAGTGTAGCTGTTAAAACAGCAGGAAACATCTCCGAAGCCCCAACAATAACAGCCTCTTTTCTCTCCATACCCTCTTCTAAGTGTCTGTAGATATTCTCAGCAACAACAATAGCCTCATCTACTAACATTCCAAGCGCTATGAGTGCACCTAAGAGCGAGAGCATATTCATACTGTCACCCATAATCTCAGTAGCAATAAGTCCAATCATAAAACTTACAGGAATTCCAAGTGCAACAACAAACGCAATACCCCTGTTTATAAAAATGAGCATAGCAATAAAAACAAGCATTAATCCAAAGGCAATGTTTGAGAAGACAATATTGAGACGGTTTTTAATCCATACAGAGGTGTCGGTATAAATACTATACTCTACTTCAGGGTGTGCTTTCTCCTCCTCTTTTAGTAGTTCTCGAATCTCTTTTACAAGTGTAATGGCATTACCATCTTTACTCTTTGTAACATTAATAGAGATGTTTCTTTTTCCATTGTAGTGAGAGAGTTCTACTTCATCACCTAGTTTAAACGCCACCTCAGCAATATCTCCAATACGCACACGAGAACCACCTACATTGATGATGGTGTTTTCAATCTCGCTCTTACTCTTCTCACCATTATAAGTTGAGATGTAGAGGTGGTGTGCTTTTTCCTTGATAGTTCCAATAGGAAAAATGGAGCTTATATTACTAATGGCATTAACTACTAAAGATGGCTCTAGATTATAAGCTTGTATTTTTTGTGTATTGAGCTTTATGTCTAACTCTTCATCTGCATCACCACGAATGGTGATTTCACTTAGTGCCTTAAAGCGAGAGAGTCTCTCTTTAAGAGCATCTGCTCTTTTAAGGAGTACAGACTTCTCAACATCACCGGAGACAGCAATAAGAACAAGAGGAAAAGCATGTGTTTTAATTTTAGCAATAGGCTCATTCATATCTGCAGGTAAATCTTTTTTGACACTACTGACAACGTCTTTAACATCATTTAAAACACTAATGTTGTCTGAACCACTTTTAATGTCAGCCATAATGCTAAACGAACCATTTTTAATGCTCGTTTTTACCTCTTCTAGTTCGTCAATGTTCTGGAGATCATCCTCTATGGTTTTAACAACCATCTTGTCAAGAATGTCTGCAGAGGTACCAATGTAGCCACCTTTAATGGAGATTTTATCCATCTGTGTTGGAGGAAAAATCTCCTTTGGAATATTAATGTATGCAAAAATAGAGAGCATAAAAATAAAGATGAGGAGTATATGGTTTAAAAGAGGCTTCTCAATAGAGAACTCTATAAATTTTCTTATCATGTAACTATCCTAAAAAAGTGTGTCTAATATTTGGTTTTTAAATTTAATGGACTCAACAGAGGCTGAAATAATTTTATTTTCCTCTTTGAGTGTGTCGTACTCGCGTTTAAGCTTCGCTATATCACGACTTTTGTAGTAAATTTGCTGCGTTATGTAGATCTTTGGAAAAGCAAAAACAGAGATGAAGGTAAGTGTTAAAAAGACATAAAGAAAGTAGTTAAAATCTAAACGCTTACGTGAGACAAAATAGGAATCTACTTCATCAAGTAGTTCTTGTTTTTCACTCATACTGAGACTCCATTTGAAAGACTCGCATTTTTGCACTACGACTGCGAACATTCTCTTTGAGTTCATCCTCTTTTGCCATAAGTGGTTTACGAGTCAAAACTTTACCTAAAGCATGGTTATTGCCACACTCACAACGAAAAGCCTCTGGTGGGCAGATGCATGACTTTGCCCATTTTGCAAACTCCTGCTTCACTATTCTGTCTTCTAAAGAGTGAAAAGAGATAATGGCAATGCGAGCCTCTTGAAGTTGCGCACCCTTTAGCGAGTTTAGCAGAGACTTCAATTCACCTAGTTCATCATTCACCTCAATACGAATAGCCTGCATTAACAGTGTTGCAGGATGAATTTTCTTTCCTCTAGGCATCTCATTTTTTAAAGCTTCTCCAAGCTCTTTAGCCGAAGTAAATGGTCTCATTGCTACAATTTTTGCAGCAATTTTTTTGTAGTTTCTCAACTCTCCATACTCAAGTAAAATATGCTCTAACTCCTCTTTGGAGTACTCATTAACAACATTTTGTGCAGTGAGTGGAGCCTCTTTGTCCATACGCATGTCGAGATTGTCGCTCTCATAGGAGAAACCTCTATCTTTTTGGTCAAGCTGTAAAGAGGAGACACCAATGTCTGCTAAAACACCCTTAATTTCACTTACATCATACTCTTGAAGAATCTCTTCTATAACCTGAGAGAAACGCCCTTTGCGAATAGAAACACGCTCACCAAACTCCTTAAGACGCTCCGAAGAGAAATCTATGGCAGTTTGATCTTGGTCAATTGCAATGAGTTTTATGTTTGGGTTTGCCTCTAAAATCATACTTGAGTGTCCACCATACCCCATAGTACAATCTATAATAATACCACTCTTAATGTCTGAAAATGTCTCAATAACTTCACGATAAAGTACTGGAATATGGGGAATATTTTGCACAAAAAACCTTTTGGATTAATTTCTTTGGATTATACATCAAGTTATATAACAAATAATTTACATTTAAATTTATATAGGGTATTATTGAGTAAAAAAAGTAGGTAATCATGTTAAATGAGTATATGTATATAATAATTGCAACTCTTGTTGTCCTTCTCATATTGGGAGCTATTCTCCTTTCTAAAAGAACTAAAAAAGAGCCTAAAGAGTTTAAAGATGTACTCCAACCAGAGGCAGAGAAGACCCCAACACCTGTACCTACTCCAAAACAAGAAGAACTACAAATAATAGAAGAAGATAAAGAAGAAGTTGTTGATGACCTACTCAATAGCTTTGATGGCTCGGAAGAGGGAGACTTTGGAGTTGAAGAGGAGTTACAACACGAAGAGCCAACAGAGAAGAAAGGCATTTCTAAACGTGAAGTACCTGCACATGAGAAAATTACAAAACAGCACTTTAGTGAGTTTTCTGGTACTCGCCTCTTAGTTGCAGAAGACAACATCATTAATCAAAAAGTTATTAAAGGACTTTTAGCTGACAGTGGTATAGAAGTAGTTATTGCAAATGATGGTCAAGAGGCACTAGATATTTTAGCCAAAGATAGAGACTTTCTTATGGTACTTATGGACGCACATATGCCAAATGTTGATGGATTTGAAGCGACTCGCATTATTCGTCAAAATCCAGAGTATGACCATATTTTAGTAGTAGCATTAAGTGGAGACACTGCTGCTGATGACATTAAGAAAATGCAAGAAGCAGGTATGCAAGAGCAGCTAGAAAAACCCCTAAGAATGGATGCACTCTATGACATACTTTATGCTTACAGTGGACCAAAAGAGAGTGAACATGAAGATGATGAAGAGTATGTCAAAGTTATTATTACTAAAGAGTTAAATGGTGACAAAGGTCTAGAGATATGTGGTGGTGATGAAGCATTCTACCATGAGATTTTAGATGAGTTTATTAAAACATATGAAAACTCTACACAAGAGCTTGGAAATCTTCTAAAGCAGGGGCAACTTCAAAAAGCTGACAAATTACTTCTTGACCTTACAGGTGTCACTGCGAACATTGGTGCAGAAAGAGTCCACAACATTGCAATGCAAATTAGGACATCTCTTCAGAGTGACAATGCAGAGAGCTATCTTTCACTTGTTGAGCAGTATAAAGGACATTTAGAGAGACTCATAAAAGACATAAAAGCTTATCAGCTTAGCTAAGCCCCTACTCTTTATGTCACAAAAAAAACAGTTTCATCAAAAACTTCTAGCCCTTCTTGATGGAAGTTATGATGTCTTCTACAAAAACAAACGCTACCTTCTCTCAAAAGAGACTCACCTCGGTGGCAAACTCATTAAACTCTATGCAAAAGAGCTTGGAGACAAAGACTTCATTAGTTTAAACTACTATACAGACATTCAAGATGGTCTTTTAAAACCATGTGAAATGCCTCAAGAGAAAGTCATAGACTTTCTTTTAAACCTAAAGTGCGCCTAATGCCTTTTTGACATTGTCATCAGCCATTGTTATGTTCCATTCAGGTTCCCAAACAACTTCGACCTCTACCTCTTTTACATTAGGCATCTTCTCTACCGCCTCTTTTACCCACTGCTGAATAAGTTGGTGCATAGGACAAGCCTTTGTTGAGAGAGTCATTGTTACTTTAACATTTCCCTCATCATCACTTATTGCATCATATATAAGTCCCATCTCTACAAGATTAAAACCAACTTCAGGATCTATAACTGTAGATATAGCCTGAAATAACTCCTCTTTTGTATACATTGCCATTTTTTTTCCTTATTTAAAATTTATCATATAGAGTACATTTCTCACTAAAGCAGCTGCACCAACAACTAAAAAAGAGGCACCTGCGTTTATGAGCTGTGTACTCTGCATAACGATTGCTATGCTTACAAGCACAACACCAACTGCCGTAAAAAGAAACTGTGCATTTGAGCTCTGTACAGGAAGCATGTCTACTAACATAGGAACTTTCTCTTTTCCAACTAAAGGAGAAAATCTCTCAAACCATACTAAGAATGGAATAATTTTGTAAATATGCCCAGTAATTGCAAACCCAAAAAACCCAAAAAAGAGTAACCATGCTGCACTTATGAGAAGTGTTTCATTTTGAGTTACAAGAGAGAGCACACCTAAACTCAGTGAGACAACTAAAGAGATGTACGCAAAAAAGAGTGATTTTGCATAGATGTCATTCTCTTTTCTTGCACGTGTTTTATAAATAGTATAGACTAAATAGAAGTAAATAAAAAGTGCTACAACAGTAAGTCCATACCCTAAGTATGCCAATATTTCTAGGTCAAAAAGTGAAGATACTACAACGAGAACCACACTTGCACTTACCATGTAGAGTGCTCTATGAAGAGGTTTTAAAGAGAAACCATGAGAGAGTCCAAACATAGGAAGTAAAACAACTGAAAGCCCCATAATAGTAACAACTATATAACCCACTACTACTAAAAATATGTGTGCTTTTAAGAGTGCATGAATGTCAACAACGATAGTTCCAGCATACCCTAAAGCCATCACTAAACCAACAATAATTCCAAAGAAAAGAAATGTGTTTGAGAGAAGAACACTACTCATAACAACATTAAATTTTTCTACTTTCTTAATGGTTAAAAAAATCTCTCCAACAAAAATCATCATTGCAATCAAAACAACAACACCACCATAAGGTAGTAAAGAGGGTGCATACAAGAAGCCACCAACCATAAGAAATGTCCCAATGAAAAGAAGAGGCCAGATGGCATAAAAGAGTTCTACACCAAAATGACCAACTTCAAGGACAACAGGAACAAGTTGTGCCATAGCACCAAAAATGGTCATCATAACAAAACCGAGTAAAAAGAGGTGTACAAAACCAATAAGTGTTGGGTTTAAAAAATTTAAATCTTCTGCATTGAGTGAAAAAAGAAAAAATGTTGAGAAAAGATAAAAAAGAGCCCCAAGAATGAAAAATGGAGCTATAAGTTTAAATGGTGGTGCAAACTCTTGCGAAATAGGTGTCATAAACTTTACACTTAGCCACTACAAGATGTTTGTGTTAAATCTGACTCAACACCAGCTTCACTGTTGTAAGAGAAGACAACTTTTACTAAACCATCTGGTAAATCTTCTGCAACATGTTTTACATCTGCTTCTAATTTTCCAAAAAGACCACCTGGCATCTTGTGGTTAATCATGACTAATGTGTCATTTGTACCCTTAATAAGTTTAAGTCCGCTCATAGCATTTACCATTGGATGTGGTGGGCCCTCTGCTGATGTGTCAAAGTAGTATGTACTCTGTCCATCTTTTGAAAGTTTGTAAAAATCAACTGTAGCACCTTCAACATCTATTTTTTGTGCATCTTTTGGAATGTGTGACATGATATAATCCTTAATAAAATTTTTCGTATTCTATATAAGAAAACTAAATATTAAATTGATTTATATCAAGTGGAGAGCCTTATTCGTAAAGAATTTCAAGACTTTTCCTATCTTTTATTTTATATACATGCTCATCTTTCTCAATAAAATTAAGTTTTGTAAATTTTTTTAAAATCCTAGAGAGTGTCTCTGGTGTCATGTGAAGATGTTTTGCAAGTTCATTGTTTCTCATGACTAAAGCATTTTCATGCTCACAAATATACTTTGCCGTTCTAGATGTTGAGTCAAGCACAATGTTAAGAGAAATAACATCTTCAAGATTTTTAATCTTTGTTGAGAGTGAATGGAAAAAATTAAACGCTATGTCTGGGTTGGTTAAGAAATTGTTTTTAAACTTTATGAAATCAATTTCTAAAACTTCACCATCCTTGTCACAAACAGCAGATGCAGGATAGGGAATACCCTCAAAAACAGCCATCTCTGCAACAAGAGACTTTGGTAAAAAACGGTGCAGTACAATTTCATTGTTTTTTGAGTCTGTTTTGTAAACTTTAAGTACTCCAGAGAGAAGGAGTGTTAAGTACTTTGGTTGATCTTTCTCATAAAAAAGAATTTCACCCTCCTGCATAACTCTCACATGAGAAATAGAAGAGAGATACTCTAACTCTTTATCACCTAAGTTTCTAAAACAACTTACACTTCGTAAACCCTCTAAAATTGGCATAGTTAACGCACCTGTCCACTACCATAAATTTTAAACTTGTAGGTTGTTAGCCCTTCAATACCCATTGGTCCTCTTGCATGAAGTTTATTTGTAGAAATTCCAACCTCTGCACCAAAACCAAACGCACCTCCATCTGTAAAACGTGTACTCGCATTCACGTAGACTGCTGCTGCATCTATGGCATTTAAAAATGTCTCTGCCGTAGTAATGTTTTGTGTAATAATAGACTCAGAGTGTCCAGAACCGTAACGTACAATGTGTTCTATAGCACCATTAACCCCTTGCACAACACGAATATTTAAAATATTTGCAAGGTACTCTGTGTCAAAGTCCTCCTCAGTTGCATGAGCAACAGCGATAATACTCTGTGTCTCTTCACACCCTTTTAACTCTGTATGAGCCGCATCAAATGCTTTTTTTAGTTGAGGAAGTACCTCTTTTGCTAAAGCTTCATCTACTAAAAGTGTCTCCATAGCATTACAAACACCAGGACGTTGTACCTTCGCGTTTATGGCAATAGCAATAGCATTTTCAACATTTGCATCTTTGTCTATGTAGGTATGACACTGTCCCTTGTCATGTTTTACAACACTTACTGTAGCATTTTCACTTACATGTTTTATGAGCCCTGCTCCCCCTCTAGGAATAATTAAGTCAACATATTTGTCCATCTTAATAAGTTTGTTTACTCCCTCTCGAGAACTATCTGGAATTAAAGAGATGAGTGCTTCTGGTAGCTTGTTCTTTTGTAATACCTCTTGCAGTACTTTCGCGATGGCTCTGTTTGAGTACTCAGCCTCTTTTCCACCCTTTAAGACACAGACATTGGAGCTTTTAAAGCAGAGTGCTGCCGTGTCACTTGTAACATTTGGACGAGACTCGTAAATAATTCCAATCACTCCAATAGGAATACTTACCTTCTCGATTTTTAAACCATCTTCTGTGACCCAACCATCTAAAACACGCCCAACAGGCTCTTTAAGTGCTGCTATCTCTTCAATAGCTACCGCCATAGCATCTACACGTTTAGCATCTAAAAAGAGTCTGTCCATAAGTGCTGCAGTTAAGTTGTTTTGCTCTCCCGCTTGCATATCTTTTGCATTCTCTTCTAAAAGAAGGGCTTCATTTTCTCGTAAAGCTTTTGCCATCTCTTTGAGTATTCTATTTTTCTCACTTCCGCTAAGTTCATTTAAGACTCTTGCTGCTGATTTTGCTTTTTCTAAAAACTTTTCCATTCTCTGACCTCAAAATTATAATTTAATATTAATGTTATAATAACATAAAAGAAATTAAGGCATAAAATGAAAACAGTTACATTTATTGGTAATGGCAATATGGCACTCAGTATTGCAAAAGGGTTACAGAAAAATTATAAAATAGAAATAGTAGGTCGCAATACAGAAAAATTAGAAAAGTTTGCAGAGGCACTAGATGTTTCTGTAGAGATACACCTTCTTAAAGATTTTGACATAACAGACAAGACAGTTATGCTCTGTGTGAAACCTGCTAATGTTCAAGAGGTTGGAGCACTCCTTCAAGGAGAGGCAAGAGTACTCTACTCTGTCCTAGCAGGCACAACTCTTGTAAAACTTCAAGAGCATTTTAAAGCCGCTGCGTTTGTAAGAACAATGCCAAACTTAGCAGCTTCTGTAGGGGAGTCAATGACAACTATGACAGGTGACATTACTTTTAAAGAGGAGGCACTTGAGCTCTTAGGTGCCATCGGAACAACAAGATGGCTTAGTAGTGAAAAAGAGATAGACATAGCTACGGCACTTGCTGGAAGTGGTCCTGCATACCTTGCACTTATGGCGGAAGCACTCACAGATGGTGCAGTAAAACAGGGACTTAAACGCGAAGATGCTATGGAGATTATGCGCGGACTTTTTGGTGGCTTTGGTAAACTCATTCAAGAAGTACACCCTGCTCTTTTAAAAGATGGTGTTATGAGTCCAGGAGGTACAACAGCTGCAGGATATGCTGCGTTAGAAGAGGGAAATGTACGCAACTCTTGCATAAACGCAGTAGAGAAAGCCTACAAAAAGGCACTTGAACTCTAAAATTTTTAGGAACTACCAAGTTTGCCTTTTATCACTACTCGTTACATCTACTATTCAAGCAAAAGACATACAGCTCTTTTGCTCGGATCTAGCAACAGGAAGTTTCTTAAGAGCAAATTTACCAACTCCTCCAGAAGAAGCAACACCTTTAAATACATCTTTCACAATGCTATTAGACTTAACACCACTCTTCATCTCATTCATTCCCATATACCCAGTAAAGGCATTAAACCCTGTAGCAACAGCAGTTGTAGCTGTTTGAGCATAGCCCTCTATATTGTCCATAAAACTAGCCTCTGGAACTTGTTGAGGAGATGGTGCTCCTATTGGTTTGAGTGTTGCTGCCTCTGCATCTGAGCCACTAAGTGCATATGATGTCAATGCGGTTGTAGCAGCAAGGGAGAATTTACCTCTGTGACGAGAGAAAACCGGTGACTTCATAACACCGTCATACACTTTACCAAAAGCATCCCCTACTGAAGAGAAGAACCCTTTGTTGACTTTTTCTCCAGAGTTTTGTAAACTATCTAAATGAGTTTGGTAAGCGGTCGTTCGCCCTCCAGCTTCATTAAATTTTTTACCTTCAAAGGGGTCTTTATGTTTAACCTTCTCTTCAATATCGTTGCTGGTGCTGTTGTTCTTGTTCTTCTCGCTGGTCTTGTTGGTCTTATCGAAGGACTTTTCCTGAGATTCACGGGTATTGACTTGAGAAAAATCTTTTCCTGATGTTTTATCTCGTACTTGATTTCTGAAGGCTCCTGTAACCTTCCCAACCCTACCTCTCTCCACCTGAGAGACATTATGGTTTTTGACATACTCAGCGAGTGCTGGGTTGTTTTTTGTACTAAAGTTTTCGCCTTTAGCTATATCTTTCATAAGAGCTTTGCCATCTTTATCTGTTTTTCCTGTATTGTAAGAGAAACTCTCTGTTGCTGTTCTCTTTCCTTCAATAGCATTGGATGTTCTCTCTAGTGCTTCAAATCCTGCTCCGTAGAGTGCTCTATTACCTTGACCTGCTGCATACTGCATCATTGCACTCTTTTCAGAAGAGGCTACAAGGGCACTAACAATGTCTTGAGGTACAACAGCTGTAGGATATGCTACGTTAGAAGAGGGAAATGTACGCAACTCTTGCATAAACGCAGTAGAGAAAGCCTACAAAAAGGCACTTGAACTCTAAGTGATTTCTGTGTGATGAAATAATGGTATAATTATAAATAATTATTATTTCAGGATTGTTTTATGAACTACCAAGTTTTCCTTTTATCACTACTCGTTACATCTACTATTCAAGCAAAAGACACACAGCTCTTTTGCTCGGATCCAGCACCCTACATAGTCCAAGACAAAGCACAAAAATCTATGTACAAAAACTGTAAACGCAACGGTATGACCTACTGGTACCGAGACAATGGTGACATTAAATCACAAGTAAACTTTATAGATGGCAAAGAGAATGGTCTCTACACGTCTTACTATGACAACTCTCAAGAAAAAATTGTCGTTCACTACAAAAATGCTCAAAAAGATGGCTTACAAAAAGTCTACTATGACAATGGTGTTTTAGGCTCTACTGTAAAGTATGTAAATGGACGTCGAGAGGGTGTTATGACAGACTATGACATTGAAGGGTACAAATCTGCAGAAGTTTTTTACAAGAACAACTATAAAGTGGGTTTAAAAAAGTACTATGACCACAAAGGGAATGTTATTAGAACAGAAGAGTACAAAATGGACAGAAACCCTGTAGTTGTACAGATGTTAAAAGAGAAACGCAAAGAGGTGCTCATTGACCTAGCAAAGTATGGACTTATGCCAAAAGATGCTCCAGAGGAGCAAAGACTACGATAGAGTCTAGAGAAACTTAAGTATCTCTTGCTCTATCTCCTCTTTTTCTATAATAGTATTCTGAACAACCTCTTTTGAGAAGAGTCCTTTTACCATTGCTGGAATTTCAAGTTTTGCAGTTTTACTAATAGACTCTAATGCATCAATGTCATGTGCATCTTTCTCCCCAGTAAGTGCATTTGCAATAACAGGTGAGAATTTTGTCCACTCAGCAGTTGAGTATGCTATTGTTTTTATAGCAGGGTTTGAACATGTCTCATAAGACTTCATACATGTAGCAGTATGTGGGTCCATTAAATAACCATCTTTTTCAAAAGTCTCTTTAATATATGCCTTCCCTTCATCACCATTACAAAAATCAGCATCAAAATTCTCTTGGAGTGTTGTTAACTCATCTGCAGTAAGTTCATAGAAGTTCTCTTTCTCTAAACTCTCCATAAGTTCACGTGTACGCTCTGCACCAAAAAGGTCAAAAAGAACTCTCTCAATGTTAGAAGATTTTAAAATGTCCATCGCTGGAGATGTAGTCCCTACAACTTCACTGTTACGTAAGTCATACTTTCCATCTTTAATAAGCTTTGTTAAAACATTGTTTTCATTAGATGAGATAATGATTTTTTCTACTGGTACACACATTTGAGCTGCATAGTAACCACCAAGTGCATTTCCAAAGTTTCCAGAAGGTACATTGAGGTAAACTTTTTCACCAAGAGAAATAGCCTCTTGACGTACTAACTCTAAGTAAGAGTGAATATGGTAAATTATTTGAAAAATAATACGTCCAAAGTTTACAGAGTTTGCAGCAGATAAAGAGACGTTTTTCTCTTGAAGTGCAGCTTTAAAACTCTCAGAAGCTAAAAGACGTTTCAGTGCATTTTGTGCATCATCAAAAACACCCTTAATCCCAATAACTTTTAAGTTCTTAGCATCTTCTGTAACCATTTGTAAACGCTGTACATCACTTGTCCCACCATCAGGGTAAAGACATGCTACCTGTACATTTGCACGGTTTTTAAAAGTCTCTAGCGCTGCAGGACCTGTGTCACCACTCGTTGCTGCTAGTATGAGGTAATTCTCTTGACGTTTTTGTGCTATAGAAGAGAGTACTGTTCCAAAAGGTTGGAGTGCCATATCTTTAAACGCACGTGTTGGTCCATGGTAAAGTTCAGAGATAAAAAGGTTCTCTTTTACTTTTACAACAGGAACAGGGTTTGAAGCATCATCAAAATTATCGTAAAGATCAAGAGCCTCGTCAATTACCTCTGAGTCTATGTCAATCTCAAAACGATTGAGCATATCTTTTGCTAACTCTTTGTAAGAGGAGTTTAAATGCTTTTGTAAAAACTCACTCCCTAACTCTGGAAGTTTTTCCGGTACATAAAGGCCACCAAAAGAGGCAATAGGTGCTAAAATAGCTTCTGAAAATGTTACTGTCTTTGGTCTACTAGCGTCAACGCCACGAGTCTGTATAAAGTTCATATTTTTCTCTATAATTTTATTTTTGAAATTATAGCAAAAAAGAGTTTAACTTATTTAAAAAGTCGTATTGGATTGATGTGGTACGACTTTTGAGTTACCTCAAAAATAAGCTCATCCTCTACACGCCCAATGGTATAGCCGCGTTTAATCTTTTTCCCTTTTTTAATATTTGGATTAATTTGAGAAAGATTTGCATAAATTGTATGCAGACCATTTGCATGTTCCACAATAACAATGTTGTTAAGTACTGCTGTTTTATCTGCATAAATAACTTTTCCATTAAAGACAGTTTTTACTTTTGCATTGGCTCTTTTTGGTTTTAAAGAGATAGACTCATTAAAAATTTTAATCCCATAAATAGGGTCTGTATAGGTACCATACTTTTTCGTAATCGTGTAACTGTCTAGAGGTGCTATTGTTTTCTTACCTCTATATTTTTTTGTCTTAAGTGCTTGGTAAGAGCTACCATGTTTTTTCACCTTCATAGGCTTTTCATCTAAAACTATCTGTTTCTTTTTAAAAGCGGCTTTACGTTCTCGCTCTTCTCTAGCTTTTTTAATCTCATCTATTTTTATAATGTTTAACTTAGCAAGTGTTTTTTTCAGTGAGCTTTGTCTACTTAAAAGTGTTTTGAGTTTCTTTTTGTATGCTAACTTATCTTTAGTAAGCTTTTTAATAGCCTTTTTAATAGACTCTTTTGTCTTAAGCTG
>Ga0256843_1001149_pt1 | contig 21402 bp, 11 predicted proteins | sample AlvinellametaG_FD_191572 | JGI IMG/M metagenome (GOLD analysis project Ga0256843, IMG submission 191572) | Pompeii worm associated microbial communities from hydrothermal vent at the East Pacific Rise, Pacific Ocean - Alvinella | ecosystem: Host-associated > Annelida > Integument > Unclassified ... | reverse complement strand
GTCGTTGGCGCAGCTGCCGCGGTTGGGCACCCGGCCGCTCTGCAGGGTCGAGATGAGGCAGCGGCCGCTGTAGGCGAAACACATCGACCCGTGCACGAACACCTCCAGCTCCAGTTCCGGCAGCACTTCCTTGATCTCCCTGAGGTCGCGCAGGGAGATCTCCCGGGCGGTGATGATTCTTTTTGCACCCATTTCATGGTAGATCTCGGCGTCGAGCGCGTTCATGACGTTCGCCTGCGTCGAGAGATGTTTGGGGATGTGCGGCGCGATCTCCTGCGAAAGCCTGAGCACCCCCGGCGTCGCCACGATCATCGCGTCGGGTCCCAGTTCCGCCATCTTCTCGATGTGTTTTCTGAGCAGTTTCAGCTGGGAGTTGAACGGAAAGCCGTTGATGGTCGCATAGACTTTCCTGCCCCGCGCGTGGGCGTAGTCGATCCCGGCCTTGAAGTCCTCCATCGTGAACTCCTTGCCCGAGCGGATGCGCAGCGAAAAGTGGCTGACCCCGCCGTACACGGCATCGGCGCCGAAATCGAGGGCGATCTTCAGTTTTTCGAGGGTTCCCGCGGGGGAGAGGAGTTCGACTTTGTTCATGGCAGCTCTTTTGTTTTCTTTTTTGACATTTTAGCGGAATAATGGTTTTTCGGGTGAGTGGCGGGTGAGTTTAGGGTTGCTTTTGGGTGCGCTTCACTGATGGGGTGATGTGGTGATGCGTAGGGCAGGGTCCCCCGACCCTGCCGCAAAACGGTCGCTGGCATGGTGACGACTTTCGGACGGGTCGACATCGTTTCGGTACGGTGAGGGCACCGTACCCTACCGGATTTGAATGTCTCGGACAAGGGGAGTACGTTATAATCCCGAAAAAACGACAGGCGTACCGATATGTCCCCACAAGAGCGAAGCGAACCCGAAAACAACCCGAAACTCACCCGAAACTCACCCAAAACTCACCCAAAAAAAATCGACCTCCACAACCACACCGCTCTGTGCAACCACGCCGAAGGCTCCGTCCGCGAGTACGTCGAAGCCGCCGTCGCCGCGGGGATCGACGTGTTCGGCTTTTCCGACCACGCGCCGATGGATTTCGATCCGAAATACCGGATGAAGTTCGACGAGATGCAGCTGTACCGGGCAATGGTGATGGAGGTGAAAGAAGCCTACCGCGACCGTATCGAAATCCTGTTCGGCTACGAGGTGGACTATCTCGAAGGGCACATGGACGAGCGGGTGCTGAACGCCGAGGTGGACTACCTCATCGGCTCGGTGCACTTCATCGACGGGTGGGGGTTCGACAACCCCGAATTCATCGGACATTACGAGCACGCCGACATCGACGAAATCTGGCGGCGCTACTTCGACGCCGTCGAAGCGATGGCCGCCAGCCGCCTTTTCGACATCGCCGGGCACCTGGACCTGATCAAGGTCTTCAGATTCCTGCCCAGAGGCGACATCGTCTCCATCGCCTCCAAAGCGCTCGACGCCGTCGCCGACGCGGGCATGGCGCTGGAGATCAACGTCGCGGGCTACCGCAAGCCGGTGGAAGAAGCCTACCCTTCCCCCGCCCTGCTGCGCGCCGCGTTCGAACGGGGCATTCCGGTCACCTTCGGCTCCGACGCGCACAAACCGGAACAGGTCGGGCTCTTCCGCAACGAAGCCGAAGCACTGGCGAAGGCCGCCGGCTACACCGAGTGTGTTTACTTTCGTAACAGGGAAATGATCCGCGTTCCGCTGGGCTGAAGCCCGAAACGGCGCTCTTTCGCCGTCCGCAGGAACCTGCGTTTCACCGTTGAACAATTTTTAGGCACCCCCGCTTTCTTCGTCTAACCTCCTTTTGGCTATACTTATCCGCAAATCACTACCTTAGGAGCATATCAATGGGAAAATTCGTTAACAATGTAGACGAGTTCTTTAAATTCTGCGAAGAGAACGACGTACAGTTCGTCGATCTGCGCTTTACCGACATCAAAGGCGCCTGGCATCACCTGACGTACCGCATGAGCGCCGTCACGGCCGAAAACCTCGAAAACGGTTTCCCGTTCGACGGTTCCTCCATCGAAGCGTGGCAGCCGATCAACAAATCCGACATGATCCTCAAGCCGGACGTTCCGACGGCGTTCCTCGACCCGTTCACGGCCGATCCGACCATCATCGTCTTCTGTGACGTCTACGACATCTACAAAGGCGACCTCTACGAGAAGTGCCCGCGCTCCATCGCCAAGAAGGCCCTCAAGTACATCGACGAGATCGGCATCGCCGACGCCGCCTACTTCGGACCGGAAAACGAATTCTTCATCTTCGACGACGTCCAGATCACCGACGACGTCAACGCCGCCGGCTACAAGGTCGACTCCGAAGAGGGGGTCTGGAACGACGACACGACCTACAACGACATGTACAACATCGGCCACCGCCCGCGCACCAAGGGCGGTTACTTCCCGGTCGCTCCGACGGACTCCATGGTCGACCTCCGTGCCGAAATGATGATGGTCCTCGAGCAGGTCGGCCTCGAAGTCGTCCTCGGACACCACGAAGTCGCGCAGGCTCAGGGCGAGATCGGTATCGTCTTCTCCGACATCATCGGTGCGGCGGACAACGTCCAGAAGTACAAGTACGTCGTCAAGATGGTCGCACACCTCAACGGCAAAACGGCGACCTTCATGCCCAAACCGCTCTACGGTGACAACGGGAACGGAATGCACACGCACCAGTCGCTCTGGAAAGACGGCAAGAACCTCTTCTACAAAGAAGGCAACTACGGCAACCTCTCCGACATGGCGCGCCACTACATCGGCGGAATCTTCCACCACGCCCGTGCCGTCGCCGCGTTCACGAACGCGTCCACGAACTCCTACAAGCGTCTGATCCCGGGCTTCGAAGCGCCGAGCATCCTGACCTACTCCAGCCAGAACCGCTCCGCTTCGTGCCGTATCCCCTACGGTGCCGGCGAAAAGGCGACGCGTATCGAGATGCGCTTCCCGGATTCCACGGCCAACCCGTACCTCGCGTTCGCCGCGATGATGATGGCGGGCCTCGACGGGATCAAGAACGGTTACGAGCCGGTCGGCCCGATGGACGAAGACCTTTTCGAACTCAGCCTCGACGAAATCCGCGAAAAAGGCATCCCGCAGCTGCCGCATACGCTGCGCGGTTCCCTCGAAGCGCTCATCCGTGACAACGAGTTCCTCAAGCCGGTCTTCACGGACGAGTTCATCGACACCTATCAGCACTACAAATTCGAGTCTCAGGTCTGGGAAGACGAAGCACGCCCGACCGCGTTCGAATTCAAATCCACCTTCTCGTGCTAACCCCGGGAAACGCCGCCTCCGGCGTTTCCGTCCCCCTCTGAAAATCAGCCTCTCTTTATCCGATATTCGCTATAAATTATTTTTAGAATCTACCGACAGGAACGACGTGAAACCGGAAAAAGACTCTTCAGTCATCGACGACATCCTGCAACTCTCCGAAACGTGTGAGACCCCGTTGCGTGAAAAAATCGAACAGCTCGTCCGGCACTGCGGCGAACGTGAAAAATATTTCGAGAAAAGAATCGAGGAAGAGATCGCGAAACGGGAAGAACGGGAACGGATTCTTCAAAGTCAGGCGAAAATGGCGGCCATGGGCGAGATGATGGACGCCGTCGCCCACCAGTGGAAACAGCCGCTCAACGCCCTGTCGATGTACAGCGATCTCCTGCGCATGGATTTCGAAGCCGGCGAGGTCGACGCCGGCTATATCGACCGTTTCGTGGAAGACCTGCAGGAACAGATCAACCATATGGTATCGACCCTGAGCGAATTCCGTACGTTTTTCCGCCCCGACAAGGAGAAAGAGCCCTTCGGCCTCAAACGCTGTACCCAGTCGGTTCTGCTGCTCATTCACGACGAAATGCTGCGAAACAACATCACCGTCGACGTCGAAAGCGACCGGGAGATCATCGTCCACGGCATCGAGAACGAGTTCAAGCACCTGCTGCTCAACCTCCTCTCCAACGCCAAAGACGCCCTTGTCGACAACGGCGCTTCGACCAGACGGATCACGGTACGGTTTTACCGTACCGGCGAACGGATCATCGTCGAAGTCGAAGACACGGCGGGCGGCATCCCCGAAGAGATTCTGAACGATATTTTCAAGCCGAACTTCACGACAAAAGAGAAAGGCACCGGTATCGGCCTCTACATGAGCACGCAGATCGCCCAGAAAATGCAGGGAACGCTCAGCGCCTCCAACACGTCCGACGGCGCGAAATTCACCCTGACACTGCCTTCAGCCTCCTGAGAGAACCGCAGCGGACAACACTGTCAACGATAAAGAAAACAGAAAGAAAAAAGAGGGAGACGAAAGAGCCTAGAGCTCTTCCGCTTTTTCGACGTTGTAGAGGATGTCGTCCATCGGATGGCGGTACATCGGCATACCGAGACGTTTCTCGTCGAGGATGTGGCCGATGAAGCCGATCGAACGGCCGACGATGAAGAAGGCGTTGAGCGTACCGCTTTCGATAAACTCGTCGATCTCGCTCTCTTCGTAACCCAGAGCGCGCCACATGTCGACCATCAGGATACCGATGGTGCCGTCGACGTTGAGGATCAGGTTGTCCTTCTTCGACGTCGTCAGCTGCTCGACCGTCAGTGCGTAGTCCAGCAGCGGTGTCGCCGGGAAGTACTCTTTGGCGAACTTTTTGAGGCCCTCGACACGCAGGTCGGGGTTGCGCAGCGACTTGATGCGGTGTCCGATGCCCGGGATCGGCACCCCTTCTTTCTTCATGTAGGCGAGGAATTCCGCCGGCGTCAGATCGTTGTCGTCGGCGTACTTGAAGTACTTCGCCGCACCGTCAATCGCCCCGCCGAAACGCGGCCCGATGGTAAGCAGGCCCGTCACGAGAGACTCGACGACGGACTTGCCCGCACGGGCCGTGACTTTCGCGTTGTGCGCGCCGGAAACCGCCGGGCCGTGGTCCGCGACGGTCTTCATGACGGTCTCGATGAACTCGGTCGCCCATTTCGGGTACTGCTTCTTGAACCAGAGCAGGGAGATGACGTCGCCGATGCCCTTGCCGGTATCCGGCGTCGCGACGGAGCTGATCGGGAAGCCCGCGTAAGTCGCCTCTTCGCCGCGGTCGTCGGAGATCGTACAGATGAACTGCTTGGCGCGGCGGACCTTCGGGATCGAACGCACTTCCGGCTCTTCGATCTCGGTGATGACGCCTTCGGCCTTGAGCTTGTTGTAAACCTCGTTGATCTTGTTCGGCAGGTCGTTGAACGAAGCCGGCACGTAGATGCCGGCTTCCGCCATCGCCTGGTTCTTGGCGATCGCCGTTTCGCGCTCGGCGTTCGCGGACGCTCCCGCGTGACCGAACTGGACGCCGCTGCTGAAGTGCTTGGCGATCGTTCCGATACACCAGGCGATGATCGGCTTCTTGATCTTGCCGGACTTGACGGCCTCGATCACTTTGTACTCTTCCGTACCGCCGACTTCTCCGAGAAGGATCATGTATTTGACCTGCGGGTTCTCTTCCATGCGCAGGAGGTGGTCGATGAAGACCGAACCGACGAAGCGGTCACCGCCGATCGCGACACCTTCGGCGATGCCGTCGGCGTTGATCGAAATGATGTTGGACAGCTCGTTGAACAGACCGCCCGAACGGGTGACAAGCCCGCACGAACCGGCACGGTGGAGCTTGGAATTGATGATGTTCTCGATGGTCCCGCCGACGTTCGCGATCTTGAACGCGCCCGGAACGATCCCGCCGACCGTCGCCGGCCCGATGACGAGGATGCCCGCGTCGCGCGCCGCCTGGTTCATCTTGCGCGCCATGCGCTCAGGAATCCCTTCCGCCGTGACCATGATCGTCTTGAACTGGCCGTCCATTTCGATCGCTTCCATCGTGACGTCGTACGCCGTACGGAACGAAGCGAAGTTCAGCAGGACGTCCGCGTTCGGATGCGCTTCCGCCGCGTCTTTCGTGCTTTTGTAGACCGGAACCATGACCTCGTCCGGTCCGTAGAAGAATTTTTCGAACTTGTTGTTCGACGTCGGCGCGACGATTGCCGCAACCGACGGCTTCTCGCGGTTGATGACGTAGTCGTAGTCGAGCATCCGCTGGATCGCGCTCTTGTTGTTGTTCCAGAAAATCGCCTGTGTATCTTTAGTGAATAATGCACCCATAAATTCTCTCCTTACTTCTCAAGTGCCATGCGCACGATGTCGGTGACGTGTGTTTCCGGCCCGTAGACTTCGATGTAGAGTCCCAGACGCTCCGCCGCTTCCTTGATGTCTTTGAGACCTTTTTCGTAGTTCGGTCCGCCGCGGCGTACGTAGATGCGCGTGTTGTGCTCTTTGAGCCTGTCCGCGTACTCTTCGAGAGACTGGATGATCCCGGTGAACGTCTTGGCGACGTCGGTGAAGTTCGCGATCGCGCCCCCGATGATGAGGATCTTGTCGCGTCCTTCCGGATCTTTGTAGCGTGTCATCAGATCGAACAGCGTATCGGCATAGAACTTCGTCTCGCCCGTCGTCGGGCCTCCGGAGTACTCGCCGTAGTTCGCCAGTTCGCGCACGTCGCCCGCCAGGTCGGCGATGGTGTCGGCGTAGACGACCGAGGCGCCCCCGCCCGCGACCATCGTCCAGATGCGGCCCATCGGGTTGAGGATCGTCAGTTTCAGCGACGCGCCGGATTTGGCGTCCGCTTCCGCGATCGCTTTTTCTTCCGGAGACTGGTCTTCCATGCCGAACGCCGTCGGGAACTCGATGTCGCCCCAGGCGTCGCGCATCAGGAAGCCCGCCGTGTCGTCGAGGCGCGCGACGAGGTCGAGGATCGCCATCTCGTTGTTGTCGAGCATGACGATCGGGTTGATCTCGAGGTACGCGAAGTTCAGGTCGCGGTAGAACTTGAAGAACTGGATCGCGAAAGACGCGAACGACTCACGGTTCTTTTCCGGGATGTCCGCCGGAACGTTCGCCTTGATCGCGTGTTCCATGTCGGCGTCGCTCATGTTGATCGGGATGTGGACTTCGTTGACTTTTTCGTCCCAGCCCTCTTCGACTTCCATCCCGCCTTCGGCAGACATGTAGACGACGTCGTCTTCACCGACGGTCGTGGCGGAAATGTAGTATTCCTGATCCTGGGAGTGCGGCGTGAACGGCTCGACGATAAAGTGTGTCAGGTGACCGTGCTGGCCCGAAAGCAGCGTGACTTCGTGCGACATCTTCTCGTCGATCCACTTCGCGGCGTCGTCGAGAGTGACGTCGCCCGGTTTCTCGACTTTGAAGAGAACCAGATCGTTTTTCCCGCGCTTGCCGAAAAGCATGTCCGGCTTGGCGACCAGCGGTTCCTGTTTCAGCCACTCGAAACCGTGTTCTTCCGCTTTCGCTTTCAGCTCCTCGCCACTGGTGACCAGAACTGATTTGAAACCATAATGAAAGCCACTGAAGTACTCTTCCCAGTGGCGGGCAAAGATCGCTTTACCGTCGTATTCACGAATCGCTCTTTGAGCCATTGCAACTCCTTGAAATGCTATTTGGAGTGGATTATAACACGTATAATCTCTCAGCTTTCTTGAGAAAAAAGCGAAAAAGAGGCGATTTAATCGGTGGGAATTCTGGTAACAGAATAGCGTGCCACAGGGGTATTGTAGTAACGGATCGTAACATCTGCGCGACTTTCGTCTCCTGCCGGTTTCAGAACGACACCGTCACAGCGGCCGATGCCGTAAAAACGCAGCCGCAGCTGCATCCGCGATTCCGTATCGACACAGGAGATTCCTTTTTCCCTCAGCGCTTCGGCCAGTTCTCTGGCGATGTGGGCCCGGTAGGCGAAATAGTGCGAAGGCTCGTCGAGAAACGGGTAGGCCGCCTTGTTGAAAAAAACGGCGAACGCATTGAGCACCAGTGTCGCCACCGCCAGGGTAAAAAGGATGCGATAGCGTTTGCGAAACGGGCGCAGACGCACCCGGTAGGAGTGGTAGAACGTCTGCATGCCCAGCGGCAGCGCCAGCATCAGGTACGGCGCGAACCGTTCGATCTCGATCCGCTGCCGGAACGACAGCAGCAGCGCCAGCACCAGCGCCGTGGCCGAAAGATACCAGAGCAGGTCCGTCTGCTTCGTGACCCAGCGGCGGTACAGCACATAGACCAGATAGACGAAGACGATCGGCGACATGACCGCGGCGAAAAGTCCGAGGGTGTCGAGAAACTGGCTTTCGGGCAGTCCGCCGGTATCGAAACCGAAATACCACAGCGACACCCCGAACATCAGCGCGTATCCGCCGGCGAACGGCCAGGCCCTGCGGTGCAGCGCATACAGAAACGTTCCGGCATAAAGGACGAGAAACGCCGGGTCGGCGAACAGATACAGCGGCAGCAGCAGGTCCGCCCAGTGGCCCCACCGGCGGCGGGCACAGGCGTAGGCGAGCAGCGCCAGCGTCACCAGCGCCGCGCTGTCGACGAGCAGCGACGCGCTGATGATCCCCGGCAGCAGCAGAAAAACCGCCACGAGCCAGACCCGCTCGCGGTCGTTTTTGGCATAGGGACCGGCCAGAACGTACAGCAGCAGCGCACTGAGAAGATTCATCACGATCATCGGAAACCGCAGGGCGATGTCGTTGTGGCCGAAAACGGAAACGAAAAAGCGGATGATCCGCGTCATCACCGTCGGCATGTCGCCGTACAGCAGCGTCGCGCCGTGGTAGGTCAAGGACAGGGAGGAGGCTTCGTAAAAAAGGACGGCGGCATCGATCCCGAGGATGAGAAAGAGTGCCAGCCGGGGAGTCATAATTTCAGAAAATTGTCCAGGATCTCGTGGCCGAATTCGCTCATGATCGACTCCGGGTGAAACTGCACCCCGTAGATGGGACGGTCCCTGACCTTCAGCGCCATCAGCTCGTTGTCGTCCTGGCTGTAGGCCGTCGGTACGATCGTCTCGGGCAGGCTCTCCTTTTCGACGACCAGCGAATGGTAGCGTGTCGCGGTGAAGAACTCCGGCAGATGGCGGAAGATGGCGCAGGAGGGCTCGCACCCCACGACCGAAGTCTTGCCGTGCATCATCCGGCCGGCGCGGACCACCTTGCCGCCGAACGCCTGCGCGATGCTCTGGTGTCCGAGGCAGATGCCGAGGATGGGCAGCTCGTCCTTGAAGCGGTCGATCACCTCCAGGCTCACGCCCGCCTCGTCCGGCGTCGCCGGGCCGGGCGAGATGATGATCTTCTCCGGCTTCAGCGCGGCGATCTCGTCGACGGTCATCTCGTCGTTGCGGATCACCCTGAGGTCCGCGCCGAGCTCCAGGCAGTACTGCACGATGTTGTAGGTAAAACTGTCGTAGTTGTCAATCATCAAAATCATGGGAAGATTATAGCGGAGTCTCTCTTTAAAACGGTGCGGTACCGGATCACTCCGGCAGCAGGGCGAGCTTCATGACCTGCTCGATGCGCTCGACCGGGACGATCGCCACGGCGTCCTTCACCTCGTCGGGGATGTCGTCAAGGTCGCGGTCGTAGTTCTTTTTGGGGATCAGGACCGAATGCATCCCCGCCTTGTGCGCGGCGATCAGCTTCTCCTTGAGGCCGCCGATGGGCAGCACCAGGCCGCTGAGCGACACCTCGCCCGTCATCGCGACCCCCGCGCGCACCTTCTTGTTCGTCAGGATCGAGGCGATCGCCGTGCTCATCGCGATCCCCGCGCTCGGCCCGTCCTTGGGCGTCGCCCCGTCGGGGACGTGGATGTGCAGGTCGTAGCGTTTGTAGACCTCGCTGGCGTCGACGACGATGTCCTCTTCCCGTTCCTTGAGCGTTTTGGGGATGATGGCGTGGTCGACCTTGAGCTTTCCGTTGTCGATCAGGGTCTTGACGACACTCATCGCGATGCGCGCCGACTCCTTCATGACGTCGCCCAGGCTGCCGGTGAGCTGCATCTGGCCCTTGCCCCTGATGCGGATCGTCTCGATCTTGAGCACGTCGCCGCCCACCGCGGTCCACGCCAGCCCGTTGACGACGCCGATCCGGTCGACGTTGTCGGTCTTTTCGATCTCGAAAACCGTTTTGTCGAGAAAGTTCTTCAGGTTCTTGAGCGTCACCGATACCTTCGTCACCGACGGGTCTTCGAGGATCATCTTCGCCGATTTGCGCACGATGTCCGCGATGCGGCGGCGCAGGTTCCGCACCCCGGCTTCACGGGTATAGCTGTGGATCACCTCTTTGAGCGCCGGTTTGGAGATGCTCAGCTCCGACGGTTTGAGGCCGTGCTTTTTCAGCTCCTGCGGCAGCAGGTAGCGTCTGGCGATCTCGAACTTCTCCTGCGGCGTGTAGCTGCTGACGTAGATGAACTCCATCCGGTCGCGCAGCGGCGCGGGGATCCGTCCGACATCGTTCGCCGTGGCGATGAAGATCACCTGGCTCAGGTCGATGTCGAAGTTGACGAAATAGTCGCGAAAACGGTCGTTCTGCTCCGGATCGAGGATCTCCAGCAATACCGCCGTCGGATCGCCCCGGTGCGACATGCCGACCTTGTCGATCTCGTCGAGGACGACGACGGGGTTCATCTTTTTCGCGTCGATCAGCCCCTGCACGATGCGGCCGGGCATCGCCCCGATGTAGGTGCGGCGGTGTCCGCGCAGTTCGTTGACGTCCTCGAGCCCGCCGAGCGCGATGCGCACCAGCGGTCGTTTGAGCGCCTCGGCGATGGAGTTGGCCAGCGAGGTCTTCCCCACACCGGGAGGGCCCGCGAAACAGAGGATGGCGCTGTTGCCCTTCTGCGCGCTTTTGCCGCGCAGCTCCAGCAGCTCCTTGACCGCGAAGAACTCGGCGATGCGCTCCTTCGGCTTTTCGAGCGAGAAATGGTCTTTGTCCAGCTGCGCCTCGACGTCCTGGATCCTGAGCGGCTTCTTCGCGTACTTGCCGAAGGGGATTTCCAGCACCCACTCCAGATAGCCCTGGATCATCCCGGCGTCGGCGGAATCGGGGTGCAGCCGGGCGAAGCGTTCGATCTGCTTGGAGATCTCCTTGTAGGCATCCTCGCTCAGGTGCTCTTTCATCGCTTCGAGCTGTTTGCGGTACTCCTCGATCTCCTCTTCGCGCTGGTTGTCGACCCCCAGCTCCTGCTGGATCTCCTTGAGCTGTTCTTTAAGGAAATACTCCTTGTTGATCTGCTCCATCTTGTGGTTGACCTTGGAGCGGATCTCGCGCTGCAGCTTGTGCGCCTCGATCTCCTCGATGAGAAAATCGATCAGCAGCAGCAGGCGCTGTTCGGTGTCGGACTCGACGAACATTTCGTAGGCGCGCTGTTTGGGCATCTTGATCGTGCTGCAGATCAGGTCGGCGATGCGGTTGTACTCCTGCGTCTCCTCGATGGTGCGCAGCAGGTCCGGCGGGAAGTAGTTGCTCACCTGCGAAAGGGCACGGACCTTTTCGCGGACCACTTCGAGAATGGCGTCCATCTTGATCTCGTTGACCGGTTTGGGATCGATGGTGTCGACCAGGACCCGTACCGGGTCCGTGCCGCTCTCGCCCAGCACCTTCCCGCGCGCCAGCCCCTGGAACAGGACCTTGACCCGGCCGTCGGGCAGGGAGACCTTGCGCATGATGGAGCCGACGACGCCCGCATCGTAAATCGCATCGACGTTGCGTTCGCCTTCTTCGCCCTCTTTCGTCGGGCAGACGATGACGAGCGAATCGTGTTCCAGGGCGTAACCCGCCGCGGCGATGTTGGCATCGTCGTTGAGAAAAAGCGGTGAGATCATAAAAGGGTATAAAAAAAGATCGTCTTCGAAAATGACCGGCAGTTCGGTCGGAAATGTCGCATAGTTTTCCAGTTGCATATAAAATCCTCTGAATGATAATCCGAGGGTACTGCCGGGGCCGGGCCCCTCCCCTCCGTAAAAAAGGTGTCCGGTGCTACTGCATCGGCTGATTGACCGGACGGTCTTCCGCCCCCGTTTCAAGCTGCTTGTTCATCTCGTTTTCCAGGCCCTCCGCGCTGTTGTCACGGTGACGGGAAACGACGCTCTGGGTATCGGGAATGATGAAGGCGTACCAGCTGCCGTGGCCGTCGCCTTCGAACATGCGGCGATACCACGCCGTCTGGGCCGGATCGACCTTGCTCCAGTCGATCCACGGCTGCGGCCGGATGTTGCGGTAGAACTCCGCCGCCTTCGGCTTGTCCAGCCGTTCGTACAGCTCGGCGATGGACTCGTTGAGCGCGGCCTGCGACAGGTAGAGCCGTGTGACCATCGTATCGACGACGGGATAGTAGATGCTGTCGGGATAGTTGCGTTTGAACGCCTCTCCCTCCCGGATCGCTTCGTCGATCAGGCCCTGATCCCGGCGGGGGTTCGGCAGCGCCATGTACTTGGCCTTGACCTTCATGTATTCGGCGTATTCGCGTTCCTGCGGAGTCGCATATCTCTTGATGTATTCCGTCAGGAAATGCTCCGCCAGCAGATACTCTTCGTACTGCAGGTGGGCGATCGCCATGATCAGCGTCGCTTCCGGCAGCAGCGGAGAACCGATATGCTCGCTCTGCAGCGAGCTGTAGTAGTCGTCGGCCCTGTCGAGATCGCTCGCGGAAATCGCGGCGATCATCTTCTTGTACCAGTAGGCCGCCGGTTTGTTGTACTCGTCCATCTCTTTGCTGCAGCCGGCGAAAAAAAGCATGACGGCCGCCAGAGCCGTGATGAGAATGTTTTTGGTCATAAAGTTTCCATATCGGTATTGAGGATGTCATTTTATCCAAAAAATCCAACCAACCGAAAATTACGCTATAATACCGCCACAAATCCATGGACACCTCGAAATACTGTCTCCATTCTGCCCGATACGACCCTTCCGTTAACCGATGTGAAACGATCCGATCGACCGACAACCGCAGACCCGACGACGGCGATGATGTGTCCTGTTTACAAGAGAGTATATGAACGACACTTCGACCATCGAAACGATCACGGACCCCGTCGCTGACACCCAGCCCACCTTCGAACAGTTCGGCCTCAAGCCCGAAATCATGCAGAGCATCCGTTACGCGGGCTTCAAGGTTCCCAGCCCGGTCCAGCAGCAGGCGATTCCGCTGATCCTCGAAGGGCGCGACGTCGTCGGCCAGGCGCAGACCGGGACCGGCAAGACCGCCGCCTTCGGCCTGCCGGTCATGAACAACATGAAACTCGACGACGGTGTGCAGGCGCTGATCATCGTCCCGACCCGCGAACTGGCCAACCAGGTCAGCGACGAGCTGTTCAAATACGGCAAGAAACTGGGCGTGCGCACCGTCACCGTCTACGGCGGCAGCTCCTACGGCCGCCAGATCGGCCTGATCGAGCGCGGCGCGCAGGTCGTCATCGCGACGCCGGGCCGCCTCAAGGACATCCTCAGCCGCAACATGCTCAAGGACTTCGCCCCCTCGACGGTCATCCTCGACGAAGCGGACGAGATGCTCGACATGGGCTTCCTCGACGACATCAACGAGATCTTCGACTACCTGCCGAGCGACCGGCAGACCCTGCTCTTTTCCGCGACGATGCCCAAGCCCATCAAGGCGCTGGCCGAACGGATCCTCGTCGACCCCGCCTTCGTCTCCATCACGAAAGAGGAGACGACCAACACGGACATCACCCAGCAGTACTACGTCATCGAGGAAAACGAGCGCGACGACGCCATCATCCGCCTGCTCGACGCCGAGGAGACCGACAAGGTCATCGTCTTCTGCCGGACCAAACGCGAAGTCGACCGCCTGAGCAACGTCCTCTCCGCCATCGGCTACAACGCCAAGGGCCTGCACGGCGACATGGAACAGCGCCAGCGCGAAGCGGTTATCAGAAGCCTCAAGGACAGTTCGGTCGACATTCTCGTCGCCACCGACGTGGCCGCGCGGGGCATCCACATCAACGACGTCAGCCACGTCATCAACTACCACATCCCTTTCGATCCGGAGAGCTACGTCCACCGCATCGGCCGGACCGGGCGCGCCGGACGCAAAGGCGTGGCGATCACCCTCGTCACCCCGCTGGAGTTCAAGGAGCTGCAGCGTATCCGCAAGGTGGTCGGCACGAAGATGGCGCAGTCGTACATCCCGACGAAGTCGCAGGTGCAGTCCGCCCAGCTGGGCAAGCTGATCGAGGAGATCGAACACCAGAAGATTTTCGACGAGGCTTCACAGGTTTTCGAGGCGCTGAGCGAGGACATGGACCTCACCCGGATCGCCTACAAGCTGATCTCGATGGTCATGCAGCGCAGCAACGTCAAAGGACCGAACAACATCGGTGTTTCCAAGCAGCGTCTCGAAAAGATCATGAGCGCGATGGAGCGCAACGAAAAAGGCGGACGCGGCGGCAACCGCCGCAGAGGCAACTACAACCGCAACCGTAACCGCAATCAGCGCGGCGGCGGACGTTCACATGCCCGCCGGGGAGAGCGCTGAGCGGCTCCCCGCCGACACGCCGCCTTCACCCGTTCAAGTTCAAAGCCCCGTCATATCCAGGATATGCAGCCTTCCGGTTTGACGATCATGCACATACGCCTTCTTGCCGTTTTCAATGAAACAGAGATCATCTATTTTCAAACCGATATCGAACGTCCCGAGCAACGTCGGTGCAGAAGCGAATGGCCAGTCGAAAACTTTCAACCGGTTTCCTGTCGATACCATAACTTTCCGGTCGTCATCAAAAAAACGGGCACGTCCCGCGTTCAGCCACCCATAACCGGCAAGCAGTACCGGTTCCGAAATATCAGCCAAATCGTAAAAAGACAGCCCACTGGCGGACGAAACGATCAGTCGCATGCCGTCGGAGGACGAAGCGAGAAATCTGACCGGGCTTCCGACTCCCAACAGTGCCACTTCCTGCGGCCGGTCCGGCAGCCGGATATCCACCAGTCGAACACCTCTCTGGCCCTCGGCCAGGGCGATCGTTTCCCTGTCGGCCAGGGCAGAAAGGTCCGATGTGTCATAGGTATCGATCCTGCCGCGTTTACGAAGCGTTCCCGTACCGTTCAGGTCGAAAAGGGTCAGGCCGTACGAACGCGATACCGAACAAGCCAAACCGGCCGACGGGATGACACTGCTCAGGTATGTCGTTTCTCCGTCAACGGAAGAAAGGACGGAGAAAACACCGTCTGAATATTCTGCCAGAACCAGACGGCCCGCCTGACTCAGCAGCAATGTTCCGTTTCCGTCGACCGGTGACATGTCGTACACGCGATACAGGAACACGTGACGACTCTCGATCGTCGGCGTTCTGTCTGTCGCTACCGAAATATCCACCAACGCACTTTCGCCATTTTCCCCCTCATCGTTTTGCAGAAAACAGAGCTTCTTTTTTTCTTCCAGGAAAAGCATCTTCTCACCGGGAACCTCCATCGAAAAAACAGAGGGATTCAGCCGAATCGTCACCGACGCGGGCATACCGGTTCCGAAACGGTTTTGCGCCTGTACCGTCAAATCGTAACGCGGTTTTTCAAAACAATGCAGCTGTTCCCCCGGCGCCACGTAAATACTCCCGTTTCGTTCCACAGTGAATTTTTCCGATCCTTCCCCGACAAGAGAAATGTCAACCAGGCTCGTTTCGTCATCCATCCCGGTATCCAGTGTGCCGACAAAGCTTCCGGCCTTTGCCCCGCTGATCAGAACCGTCTCGAAATCTTCGATTTCCGGTACGCCATGCACATCTATCCTGACTTCGACAGGACGTCTTCCGGCATCGTTTTCCAGAATGGCTTCCAACCGGTACGATGCGGAAGTGTTTTCTTCCAGCCGCTTTGCAAGGCAAAGTGTTCCATCCGGCATCAATGTGAAGTTTTCCGCACCTTCACCAAGCAGTTCCATTTTCCGTATCGTACCGCTTCCTTCATCGTATACGACCAGTGCTCCCACACATTCACCGACCTCGGCATCCGCTTCCACAACGGCATGAAATCCTTTCGCATCGGGGTAGTGACCGGTGAAAGAGGGGCCCGAAACATCCATGACCTCGACACCTTCATAACCCCTGGAAACGAACAGGTGCGTTTCAAAACCCGGCAGATCCAGACCAGTGACTTCACCCATCGGGAACGATGCGACAGAAAACGGCCGTACCGCCGGGGAAATGCCGAAAACCTCCAGCGCGTTTCCACCCAGAAACGCTCGACGATCCTGCAGCCCAGGCAGAATCGGCCCGCGCTCCGAGACGCTCGTCATTTCCGAAACCTTTATCCATGCAAAAGGATCGGTCACATCGAAAATCTGCAAACCGTCCGACAACACCAGCATCTTTCTGCCGTCACCGGTCGGCGCGATTCCTTCGACATTCGCCGTCATCGGCTGAAAACGGCATTGAAATGTCGTGATTTCGGAGGCGTCGCATATTTCGATTCCGCCATCCTCGGCAACATATACGCTCCTGCCATCGGAAGAGAGGGCCATCGCATTCGCGGAAGCGTTCAACGGAATCGCCTTCCGAAGCCCGCAGTTAGGAGGATCGGTGACATCCAGAATATACATTTTTTCTCTCGACAATGCATAGAGAGTTTTTTCGTCCGGTGAAAGAAGAAGGTGCATCACGGACCATTCAAGGTCGACCATCCCGAGCCGCTCCATCGATGCGACGTCGGCGACATCGAAAACATGGACCGTCCCGTAAGCGTCCAGGGTGTATGCGTATCTGCCGTCACGGGTTACCTGCAATCCCCAGGTTCCGGAAACGTCGTAGGGCAGTGCCGCTACCCGTTCCGGTACGGATGTACCGAGATCGTAAATTACGGTTCCTCCGTCCAGCAGCGCAACGAACAGAAGTTGCCTGTCGGGCAGAAAAGCCGTGCGCCAGGCATACCCGCCATCCGTATCGATCCGGCCTGTATATGTGTGCCGGACTTCCATACTCACGGTGACACTGTCGGAACTGCCCGCAGGAGAAATCGCGGTGACCCCGAAGCGATAGTGCGGCTCCGTCCCGGGCAGGGGCTCCCGCAGAACGATCCAGCCGTCATCATCAACGGTGAACGGAACATCCTCGGGAGTGATCTTCCATTCTGTCACCGTACTGTCTCCCGTACTTTCAAGAAGATTGCCCAGCTTCGTGCCTGCCGGCACACGATCATCGATACTCAACTCGAAGTCTCTCAACACCGCAACGACATCCGGCACATCGACAACCTCCACCGTCAAACGGGCCCTTCTCTCTGCAAGTCCGTCTTTTACCCGGTATTCGAATTCATGGCGGGCCTTCTCTTCAAAATCGAAACCGGTCTCACCGATAAAAAATACCGTACCGTTATGGTCGACGGCAAACGTTTCGTTCCCCTCACCCAGCAAACCGACATATTCCACCTCGCTGTCTCCGGGGGTGAAGTCCAGTCGACCGAGTCTGCGCATCCCCTTCTCGTTTTCACGGATCGAAAGCACGGTGTCACGTACGACGACGGGAAGGACAGGTTTGGCGAGTACCGATATCTTCAAAGTAAGAGATTCGGATTCCCCTCCCTTCGTGACGACAGAAAACGGAAGGCGATATTCTTCTTTCTTTTTTCGGTCGAGCTCGCCCTGCAAAAATACGTTACCTTCACTGTCCATGACGAACATGTCGTTCTCTTCCAGCGCATACCCCAGAACAGGCTCACCGAGAACGTCGACATGAACCTGCCCGATTTTCTTCCCGGGGGCACTGCCTTCTTCGACTTCGAATCGGAACACCTGCCCCGGTCGGATCACACTATAATTTATGACGACCGGCACCGGCACGGGTTTGCCGATATCCGTTTCGTTGAACGGAATCACCTCCAGTTCAAGTTGCCGGCCGATCATGGACGACGACAAAGGTCTCGCGATCGATATCCGCCCCGTTCCGTTTTCGAGATCGAGTCTAAACCCATAGGCATCCGCACCGCCGAGTTCCAGATCCACCAGCTCGCTTCTGCCGCTGTTGAATGTCAGTACGGCAACTTCAGTACCGGGAACGGCGGTCCCGGCCAACAGGTCTTTTTGAACTTCCATCCATTGCAGTTCCGGCGAATCCGGAACATTCCTGACGAAAATCTGGATCAGAGTCGACGGGCTCTTTCCCCAGGCGTTTTCCGCTTCCGCCAGCAGCGCATACCGCGAACGGGTCTCGTAATCCATGGGTACACGTGTCCGCAAAATACCTTCCCGGTCTATATCGAACCATGCCGCATCGGCTCCGACAAGTCGAAACGCTTTTACGGCGCCACTGCCTTCATCGAGAACCTTTACCTGCCCGACTATCGTTCCGGCAGGCATATTTTCACCGACAGAGAAGACGGCACTTTCGATGAGCGGTTCATCGAAATGCATATCGTATACCAGCTTGTAGGCATCATTGTAAATCGATTCTCCCCGAAGCACTTTACGAACGATCGGACGGATATGGCGATCGTAATCGGCGATCGTCAGATCCTGGTCGATGTAGGGGATCCATTCGAGCAGATCGACGTATCCCAGTTTTTTTCCGCTCGCAGGATGGACTTTGGAACGCAACAGCCGTCGGGCGATCTCGTCGAGTTTCCGTTCGAGCGCACTCCGGTTCAGGTCATACATCTCGTTCCGGACGAGCTGCCAGGTGATTTCCGTCAATATATTGACATTTGGATAAGCCGTTTTGAATGTGCTGCCCGGCACGATTGCATGCAGCACTCCCTTGTTCGGGGTCGGAACAGCATCCTCCACAAAGTCGTCATCGGCATCGATGTCCATGCCGCCGCTCACTTCGAAAATGTACGTCTTCTCATCATCGAGATTGTCAACGACGTCGAACGGCAGGCGCATTCTGCCGGTGTCCAGAAAGTTGTCCCTGTCAACCGTCTGCCCTTTGAAAAGTGCATGATCGTCCAGAAACGAAAGCCTCTCGTAAAGACTGAAGTCCGCACCGGCGAGAGGGCCGAGATATGCTTTGGACAGCTTGTTGAGTATCTGATACTGGCACGGGATGCATCCGCAACTGTCTTTTTCGGGAGTACCCGGCTGACATCTGGAAGTTATAGCACCACCCCCCATGGAACCCGGATGCATATAGACCGACATGTGCCCTCCCTTGGTTTCCTTGATTATAATGTCCGCGATTCCTCCGCCGTTGACATCCATGTCGTGGAACACCATGACCCGTTCACTGTTACGGTAGACTTTCCCGTTCGGCGCGACGATGTTTGGGACTTTGAAACGCAGAGAGAGGGTGTCGTACGGCTTTGCGTCCGGTACGCTGTTTTTTGCAACGGCTATTTCATAGGTCCCGGGAAAAATCATATTCTCTTCTTCTACATAATAATGCTGCTCCCGGCAACGGTACTGATCCAGGGAGCCTCCCAGTTCCACTCCGTCCGCGTTCGGGCCGATGCTGAGATTGTATTCGCTTGATGGTCTCGCCCAGTTCAGTGTGATTTCCAGCGCCCCTGTATGGCGCGGACCGATATCTTTCCCGTAGGTTTTCTGGGCAGTGTCGTTCAGTTCATAGCAAACGGTCCCGTCTTTGATCTCGGTGATCCCGGTTCCTTTCGGGTCGCCCATGACGTATTTGCCGTCGACCATATAAACCTTCCCGTTCGTATCGAAGGGGATCACGGGCGCATCAAGACCGATATCGAGCGCCGGATCGAACTTATGTGTCAGTTTTATCCGGTGGGCGCAGGTGTTCGGGCAGTTGAGGTCTTTTGATTTTTTCCATTGGGAGGGAAGTGCCTTCAAAATATTGATCTTGTCGTTTATTTCATTCAAAATCTCTTTTTTTGCAGAACTATCGACGAGTTTCTTTCCGGTGAACGGGTCGATAAATGGCTTGCCTTTATCACCGTTATCAACCAGCGCTTCACCCATATAAAATGAAAATGCATGCACATTGGAGTCGAAGAGGTTGGCTATTCCCTCTGAAGCTGTCCAGACTTTTTTGTATTTGCTTCCTACATTGTTTTTTTCCACATAGCCTGCTGCCGGCTTTGGAACCGAAGCAGGTCTATTTGGTTTTCGATTATGGTTCGACTTCACCCAACTGACGCTTCGTACATTATTATTAAAATCATACGTGTCACTGAAACCCAGGTTGGCCAATCGAGCCACCAAGTCATTGTCCCAATCAATTCGTTTTGTACCTGGTTTGATATCGTAAAAAGCAGGTGATGCCACACTAATCGCCTCGAAATAGTTCTGCATCCAGCCGTTTTTGCTTATTTTCCCCAAGGCTCTGTATGCCTCTTCAGTAAACAAATTTCCCTGGGAGTGTGCGACAACAAGTACTCTATGCCCATTCTCAATACTTTCCTGGTATTGTTTTATTTGCAAACTAAGATCTGCATTTTTTGCCAATGTTGTAAATATACTCTGCAAATTCTGATAATCGGAAACCAGTGATAAAATTGCTGAGCCACTCAACAACTTCGACTGTATTTGCTTTGATGATTCGAGAATATCAGGAAGGAATCCGTAGGTATTGTTGTACGCATAGCCGACATCTTCAATATATTGATTAAAATATTCTATTCCTACTTTGTCAATAATTGCAGGTTTTAGTACGGACTGGGCATTCAAAAAAGCGTCTTCATCCCTCGTCAGTATCCCATTTGCAAAAAAAACATCGACTTTTTTCTCATTCATAGTTCCAAGTAGAAAAGTTTGCCAAAAGGCAAGTGTTAAGAGTATTTTATACATCATGAACACCCATACTTAATATATACTTGTATTAAAATCACAATAACTTGACATATTGCGATCAACTTTTGGAGTTTTATAAATATCCCCACTTAGCAGAGCATCATATTCTGCATAAGCCTTTTGTCTATTGCTGGTATTTAAAATAAGATTTCTAAATACTTTTGTATTGATTTTTTCATGCACAATAATTTTTTCATCGAAATATTTCGCATAAATCCGATAATAAGACTCACAGATCAGAGGGGCGACCATTTCATCATGGATCAGCTTTGCTTTATCTGGATTTCGCAACATATGTTGTTTCGCCCTCGCCGCCTGCATCGCGATATCGATATGAATAGGATGCTTGTCTTTGTAGTGTTCGTAGATCCACCGTTCGACATCGTCCCGGACGTCGTTGTGGTTGACATCGACGCCGAGCAGGGTGGCGTTATTGACCTTTGGGTCCGGCTCAGGCGGCAGTCGGTGGCCGTTGATCTCTTTGTAGACGGTGACCGTCACGGGAGCGGAACGTTTGCCACCGGCCTCGGCCGTAACCCTCGCCGTGCCTTCCTTTCCGGCCACAAGAGTCTGTCCCCGGACTCCAAGCACTCCCGGGGCGCTGACATGCCAGACGACACCGGAAAAAAGCTCCCGGACCCTGCCGTCGCTGTAGACGCCCCGCACCTCCGGAACGGTCTCGCTCCCCTCCGCCAGCTCCGTGACGGCCGCGTCGACCGTCAGCGACCGCAGCACCGGGCCGGAAACCGCCGGCACGCCGGACGAAGAGGAATGCCCCTGCACCAGCACCCCCGCCGTTATCAC
>Ga0256843_1001148_pt1 | contig 21402 bp, 18 predicted proteins | sample AlvinellametaG_FD_191572 | JGI IMG/M metagenome (GOLD analysis project Ga0256843, IMG submission 191572) | Pompeii worm associated microbial communities from hydrothermal vent at the East Pacific Rise, Pacific Ocean - Alvinella | ecosystem: Host-associated > Annelida > Integument > Unclassified ... | reverse complement strand
TATGCAATGATTATAAATAATACCTGCAATATCAACTCTTTGATTTAGATGCCTTAATCTTTTTGTACTATACAGTTTGTATTTATAGGTTCTAATCATCAAAGCTCCTTCTTAAGTTGAATTAAGCAGTTGAATTAAGCCGTACTTCTACTTATTATCACCTTATATCCCCATGCCTGAAGGCAGGGGCTTTACGGCGATGTTTGGTAAACCCTAAAATTGTCCAAAAATTAAAATCTATTCCTAAAAAAAGTGAGCTAATTATTAGGGTTATGGAAGCTTTGGATATAATCTATCAAGAAGAGATAGACCATGTCAAAAAGGGTGATAAATGGTTTAAATGGGAAGCAAAAAGATTAAATAGCGAGCCAAAAAGTAGATTCTTCGAGATTTTAGAGAGATTTGACCTCATCAAAACCAGAAACGATATAAATGTAGAGGCTCGACTCAGGGCAGGCTTTGAGTGTGAGGAGTTGAAGAGAATAGGTGTAAAAGAGTGCTAGAATTAAACTTAATTGAATATAATAAAGACATTTTATATTTAAAGGTGTTTAGAGATGGAGAGAACTATATCTTTTTCAAAAAAACAGAGAATTTCAGATGAAGTTATAGAGAATTTACGGAGTTTAGGAGAGGGTTCTAGCAGTGTTGCCCATTTAGAAAAAAGTCTCAAAGATAGATTAGATATCAAGTATGCTTTGACCACAAATAATTCTACATCTGCACTACATCTTAGTATGTGTGCTTTGGATTTAAAAAGAGGAGATAAAGTACTCTGCTCAGTCAATAGTTTTGTCGATGTACCAGAAGTGGTCAGGCACTTTGACGCTGAGCCTATTTTTGTCGATATCGATACAAAAAGCTACAACATAGACTTGAATAAATTAGAAGATAAACTCAAAAAGCATAAAACAAAAAAGCTAAGAGCAGTTATTATCTCTCACATGGCTGGACTTCCTGTCGATATGAAAATTGTAGCCGATTTGGCAAAAGAGTACGATATCAAAATCATTGAAGATTGCAGTGATGCCTTTGGTGCCAAAATAGATGGTACAGAAGTAGGAAGCAGATACAGTGATATTGGTGTCTTTAGCTTTGGAGATAGGATAGAAAACATCTTTGGTGGTGGTGCTATGGTAAGTAATAACCAAGAGTATATCTCTAGAGCCGAGCTCCTAAGAAACCACTCAATCATTACTCAAAGTGTAACAGCAAACTATCTTTATGATGTGGTTGATATTGGTTGCGACTATCGAATGAGTGAATATGACTCTATTTTTGCACAAGATATTTTAGACAAAATTGATTCCAAAAATCAAAGAGAGATAGAAATAGCAAATATCTACTTCAAAGAGCTTGATGGTCTAAAGCATCTATCTTTACCTCTTAGAGATGAAAATCACATCTATAGATATTTTATTGTAGAGATTGATAAAAATAGAGATGGATTTGCTAGAGAGTTAAAAAATAGAGGTGTGGAGGTCTCTTTACAGTATGTACCACTTCACAGCACAAAGTACTACAAAGATAAATACTCTTTGAAGATTTTCGATTTTCCAAATGCAATGAGTGTCTATCAAAGAGTGATGTCTTTGCCAAATAATCCAGAGCTTAGTGATGATGATATCTATTATATCTGTGAAAAAATCAAAGAGGTAGATGCTTCTCACATATGATTGTCAGCTTTTTTGAGAGACTATACTTCAGACCGAAGTGGTATGATTGGGCAATAATTTCTATGCTTGTACCACTCTCACTCATTTATGGGAGTGTCACTTTAGCTAGGAGAGTACTTAGTAGACCAAAAGTCTATCCAGTCCCAATCATAAGTGTAGGAAACTTAATCGTAGGAGGTAGTGGCAAGAGTCCCTTTTTGATATCTCTAGTCAAAGCCTTAGACTTGAAGGATAAAAGAGTAGCAGTAGTTAGTCGAGGTTACAAAAGAGATAAGAAATCTCTAGTAGTACTAAGCAAAGATGGCGAACTCTTAGCCACTCCAAAGATGGCAGGGGATGAGCCTGTATTGATTGCAAAATCCCTCAAAAATGTGGATGTAATAGTCTCAAAGAATCGTCACGAAGCTATTCAAAAGGCTATCTCTTTTGGAGCTAATGTGATATTTTTGGATGATGGTTTTAGCAGAGTCGATATCAAAAAGTTTGAGATTTTGCTAAGTCCAAAAGAGATAAAAAATCCTTTTCCTTTTCCAGCAGGTGGATTTAGAGGTTTTCTTTTTTGTTCAATATTTGCAGATTTGTATCTGAAAGAGGAGAGAGATTTTTTTCGTCAAGTAACTATAAAAAATCCTACACCAAAAATGGTCTTGGCTACTGCAATCTCAAACCCAAAAAGATTGGATAAATGGCTAGATGAAAGAGTAGTTTATCGTCACTATTTAAGTGACCACTCCTGGTTTAGAGAAGATGAATTAAAAGCTCTTTTAGGGGAGTTTGGAGCAGAATCTATTTTGACTACCCAAAAAGATTTTGTTAAGATGGAGGATTTTGATATTCCAATCTCCTTGATGGAGCTTGAGATTGAAATTGATAGTAAAGTTTTAGATAGTGTAAAAAAATATATAAAGGATTTTGATGCAAAAGAAGATTGAGACAGTCAAAACTCTACTTGAAGCACTCCCTTACATCAAAAAGTTTAGGGGTGAGAAGATTGTCATAAAATATGGCGGTTCTGCCCAAGAGAGTGATGAATTAAAAGCTAAATTTGCTCAAGATATTGTTCTACTTCATACAATTGGACTAAAGCCTGTCATTGTCCATGGTGGGGGAAAAGCAATTAGCTCTTTGCTTAGTGATTTGGGGATTGAGAGTAGATTTGTCGATGGTCAAAGGGTCACGACAAAAGAGATTATGAGAGTGGCTGAAATGGTACTAAGTGGTCAAATTAATAAAGAGATTGTAGACCTTCTAAATTCCCAAGGTGCAAAAGCGATTGGTATCTCTGGAAAAGATGGCTCTTTTATGGAAGCTGTGGCAAAAGATAGAAAAAACTTTGGCTACACAGGTACAATTACAAATATTAATAGTGAAATTATAGATAAGATTTTAGATGATGGTTTTGTGCCTGTGATTGCTCCAATTGCTAGTGGAGGGAGGCTTGGGCATATTGGATTTAATATCAATGCAGATTTAGCAGCTAGCAAAGTAGCTGTAGCAATCAAAGCTAGAAAAATACTATTTTTGACAGATACTGCAGGAGTTTTGGGAGCTGACGGGAAGCTTCTTAGTACTCTTAGCATAGAAAAGGTAAAAAATCTAAAGCAAGAAGGTGTAATTCATGGAGGAATGGTACCAAAAGTAGATGCTTGCTTAGAGGCTCTGCGTGGTGGAGTCAAAAGAGCCCATATTATTGATGGAAGAGTCGAACACTCCTTGCTTTTAGAGATTCTTACCAGCAGTGGTGTAGGAACTTGTATTGAACTATAAACAAAAAACAAGAGAAAAATATTAAATAAGATTAAATAAGAAACAGGTAGCTACAGCTACTTTCGATAAAATACAGAGGTTGTTAAGAGTAATTATCTTGTAGAAGATGATGTTAATTTTGATATAATTCTTTAAAAAAAGGTAGATTTATGAATTTTATTGAAACAAGAGGAAACGACTCTCGTCATCCTAAAAATGTAAGTTTCAGTGAAGCTATTTTAAATCCAAGAGCTAGTTTTGGAGGATTATATGTACCAAAATCTCTGCCTGATGTTGGCATAAGTTTTTTGTCAGAGTATATCTACAGCGACTACAAAACTTTAGCTTTTGCACTACTTAAAGCTTTTAAGATTGATATTGATGATGATTTGATAAATGAAGCATTAGATAGATACGACTCATTTGATACCTTGAACATGCCCGTTGAGGTGAAAAAGCTAGAGGATAATATTTTTGTAAGTGAACTCTACCATGGACCAACTAGAGCTTTCAAAGATATTGCTCTCCAGCCTTTTGGTGTGATTTTGAGTAAGCTCGCCCAAAAAAGAAATGAAGAGTATCTGATTATGGCTGCTACTAGTGGAGATACTGGACCTGCCACTCTTGAGACTTTTAAAGATAAAGATAATATTAAAGTAGCTTGTCTCTACCCAGCAAATGGCACAAGTGATGTCCAGAGACTGCAAATGGTCACAGAAGATGCTAGTAATCTCAAAGTAATTGGTGTAGATGGTAATTTTGATGATACTCAAACGGCACTAAAAGAGCTTCTAAACTCAAATGATTTTAGGACAGAACTAAGCAGAAGAGGTTTAAAACTTTCAGCAGCAAACTCTGTAAACTTTGGGAGAATTATTTTTCAAATTATCTACCATATCTACAGCTACTTAGACCTCATTAGAAAAGGTAGAATCTCTCTTGGAGAGGAGATTTATCTAATTGTTCCAAGTGGAAACTTCGGCAATGCTCTTGGAGCTTATTATGCTAAAAAGGCCGGATTACCAATCAAAAAGATTTTGATTGCTTCAAATGCTAATAATATTTTGAGTGACTTTATAAATAGTGGTGAGTATGATATGAGAGATAGAAAACTAATTCTTACTGAATCTCCAGCCATGGATATTTTAAAAAGCTCAAATGTTGAAAGACTCCTTTTTGATAAGTTTGGAGCAGAGCGTACAAAAGAGCTTATGGACGACTTGGATTCTAAAGGTTACTATCAATTGACAAAAAGTGAACTTTCAAAGATTCAAGAGGATTTTGGAGCTACATTTTGTAGCGACCAAGAAGGAGAAGAGGTCATTCGAAAGTATGCTACAAGAGAGGAAAATCCATATTTGATGGATCCTCACACTGCTACTTGTTTTAAAGCTTATGATGAATTGGTCAAGGATAATACTTTAGCTGTAGTATACTCTACAGCAGAGTGGACAAAGTTTAGTCCAACTGTAGCAAAAGCTCTAAATATCGATGCTAAAAATGATCAAGAAGCTCTTAAGAAAATATCTGAAGAGTTGAATATTCCTATTCCAAAAGTTATAAAATCTCTTTTTGAAAAACCAGTAGTTCATTCAGATATAGTCCAAAAGAATCAGATTCAAGGGGAGATGCTAAATTTCATATGAGATTGAAATTGGGTCTGAAAGGAGTAGCTTTGGTTTTGGTGAGTATGAGTAGTCTTTTTGGTAAAGTAGATGAAAATTTAAGTACTAAAGAGGTCTCAAATAATCACTATTTACCATATACTTATAGCTCATCAATTGTCATCAGAGATAATAGTGGTCAAGATAATTTTCCAATCCTTTTTGAAGAGACTGATGCAAACACTACTACCCCTACAAATTACCCAATTGGATTTAATTCCATCTCATTTGATAGATTATTTTTCCCAGCACAAACCAAAGACTCTTCTGCTCCATTAATAGATGAAATTTTAGAGCTAGCAATAGATGTTTTTAACTTTAAGGAGTCTAATAATACTACTTCAACTCAAAAAGCTATTGAAATAGTAAATGGTAGAAAGCCAAAAAAAATAGCTAATTATCTTTTAAGAGAACCTTTGAAAACTCTGATAAGATTAAAATATATTCCACCACTAGAGATTAAAAATAGAGTTTCAAAGAGAATAAAAAAAGATATTAAAAAAATAAAACTCCAAAAGATAGAATATATAGTAAAAAAAGGTGATACTTTTATCAAATTGGCCAGAGATTTTAATACGACTGTTTTTGATATAAAAAACTGGAATGGAATTGAAAATAGAGATTTAGTAAGATTGGATGAGAAGCTAATAATCTATCCAGATAAAAAGACACCATACAAAAAGATAAAACTATTAAAAAAACTCAAAAAATATGGTCGCTATAGAGTCCAACCTGGAGATACTCTAAGTAGTATTGTCAAAAAATTTAATGTCAGTAAAAAAGAGACGATTGAGCTAAATGAGCTGAAAAGTTCAGACTCAATTATTATTGGTCAAAAGCTTGTTATTCCATTGACTCAACAGAAAATTGATTTGGTCTTAAAAAAGATAGAAGCCAAAAAGAGAGCTAAAAGATTGGAGCTTGAAAGAAAAAGAAAGCTAGAGATGGCAAGAAAAGGGCGATATCAACTTTATAAAAATGGCTCCAGAAAGTTTAAAAGAAAAATAAGAGTAGTAGCCACAGCTTACACTTCACACAGGTCTCAAACAGACAATACTCCCTTTCTTGCAGCTTGGAATAATAGAATTCGACCTGGTATGAAAGTAATAGCTGTCTCGAATGATTTAATTAGAAGGTATGGTATTACAAATGGGACTAGAGTTAGAATCTCTGGATTGCCAGGAGTCTATGTCGTCAGAGACAAAATGCACCCTAGACTCAGAAATCATATAGATATTTACATGGGAACAAATATCTCAAAAGCTCTACGTTGGGGTAGACGAAGAGTAATTTTATATTGGTAACAAAGGAAAATATTATGGCTTGGGATAGTAGTAGTTTAAAAAAGGCATTTACAGATATTACAAAAGGACCAAAAGCTTCAAAGTTTGGTTCAGCTCTTGGTGAGTTATCTCAAAATAGTGATGATAAGACTTATGAGAGACTTTGTCCTCACTGTTATGATATTCTAGAAATTGAAAAAGGTCATCCAATCTGGGGTTGCCTAAACTGTACCAAAAGCTTTATTGCTACAGATAATATTGATGATTTAGAAAGAGTAGCTCTTGCTCTTTTATCTCTTTTTGGAGTCGTCTCAAAAATTGCTATGAGGGATGGTATGGTAGCAAGTGCTGAAATTAAGAAGATTGCCAAAAAGACATTAGAATATTGTGAGGATGCTACAGAAAAAGATTATCAAGCAAAAATTCAAAAGAGTTCAAAAAAGGATAAGTACTCTTTGGAGTATTTTAGCGAGATTCTCTTCTCCTCTTTTGAGGGAAAAAAGTATAGAGATTATAGAGAAGTACTCTACAGAGCTATATTTGAACTGGTATCCTCAGATGGCAAACTATACTCTTATGAGATGAAAATACTTCAAGATATTGCAGTATTGATGAAATTTGAAATTCCAATCTATGAGTATTTATACTCAGAAATGATAAATTCAATCAGACCAAGAGATGCTTATAAAATTCTCTCTATTGATGAGGATAAAACCTTAGAAGAAATAGAAGAGATATTCAAAAAAAGAGTAGCAAATTACAATGATGAAGCTTTTGATGAGTTGCATTTTCCATATATTTTAAAAGAGTTTGCAAAAAAACACTCTCAGAGTCTACATCTAGCTTATGAAAAGATAAAAGAGACCAAAAGCTAAAATAATTAATAGAGTTTTTTACTCTTTTAGATAATTATTTATATTTTTTAATATACAGTTAACCTTTTTTTTGTTATCCTTACCCTTAGATATCTATTAAGGGTGAGAGATGATTCATAAAATAAAATCCCCTACCAGTGGCAGAATTGATAAAGTACTAAGTCAAGCTTTAGGTTATAGCCGTAATCAGATTGAACACTTAATAGATGCTGGCTGTGTGAGTGTAAAAGGGACAAAAATCTCCAAAAATTCCTTCAAAGTCAAAGATGGTGATGAGATTGAGTATCAATTTTTGGAGTCACAATCCCAAGAGTCACAAGAGGTAGATTTTGATATAGATATTTTATATGAAGATGATGACATTTTAGTCATAAACAAACCTCCAAAAGTAGTCGTCCATCCTGCACCATCAGTCAAGGGGGCGACTGTTGTAGACTGGTTGATACAAAAGGGAATATCTCTTTCTACAATCTATGGTAAAGAGCGGTATGGAATCGTCCACCGAATCGATAAAGATACCACAGGTGCCTTGGTGATTGCTAAAAATAATGAATCTCATCAGATTTTATCAGAAGAACTCAAGTCAAAGAGGATGGGAAGATATTATATCGCTTTAATAGATTATCCATTAAAAGATCATATCTCTATCTCTAAACCAATTGCAAGAAATCCCAAAAATCGTTTAAAAATGGGAGTAGTTGAAGGTGGAAGAGATGCTAGGACAGATTTTTTGAAGATTGCTCAAGGAAGAGGAGATGTAGAACTCATCGGTGCTAGGCTTCATAGTGGTAGGACTCACCAAATTAGAGTACACCTAAACTCGATTGGTAGATATATTTTAGGTGATGAACTCTATGGTTATCAAGGTAAAAAAGTCGATAGAGTGTTTTTACATGCTAGATTTTTATATTTAACTCATCCAAAAAGTAAAAAAAATCTTACAGTCCAAGCACCCCTCTTTGAAGATATGAGAAGTTTTATAGAGGATAATTTTGATAGGAGAACTTTAAATGAAAAGATATCTGGAGAGACTCTACAGAGTAGTTTTCTTGAGTCTTTTGGTGCTATTTAGTGGCTGTACATCTCAAGTAGAGAGTATAACTGCTTTACAAATAGACCCAAGCTTACCAAAGATTCATAATGTAAAGACGGCTGTAGATAAGAGTAGTATTGGTTTTGAGTGGGATTTGATAAAAGATAGTAGAGTAAAAGGAATTGATGTTTACAGAGCTGTAAGTACTGGCTCCAAAGAAGAGACCTTTAATAAAATTGCAACAATCGGCAATAGATATGCTACACACTTTGTAGATACTGACATCACTCCAAACACAAACTATATCTACACATTTAGAACATTTGGTCTTTTGAAAGGCTCAGGTCCTGGCAAAATGGTAAGAGTAAAAGCTTCATCACCCCTAAAAGGTGTAAACTTAGTGAGTGTGTATTTAGCTGATAGTGGTGTAGTTAAAATACTCTGGAAACCTCATCCATATTCGGGAGTCTATGATTATGTAATTGAGAGGAAGCTTCAAGGTCGAGACTGGAAATATTTAGCTACAGTCAAAGGTAGACTATCTCCAGAGTATATTGATATGTCTGCGGCTAGAGGCTATAACTACTCATACAGAGTTGTAGCAAGATTGGCAGATGGAATTAGAGCTGTCCCAAGCAGAGCAATCACGTTACTAGTACAGTAAGGAGATAGGATATGCCACACATCAAAGTAGCCAGGTTTGACACTTCAACCTTAATAAATTTAGATTTTGTAGAGTTTTTAGGAGTATCAAAAAGAGGTATAAAAGTAGTAGGGGTCAAGAGTCAAAAAACAATATCTATCTTAATTATTAAAGAGACAGAAGATGAGGTTATTATTAAGCCTGATAAGATATCTCGTCCTGTAGATGTAGAAGAGATAAAAGAGACACTTTTTAAAATTAAAAATAGATTATCTCTTGAGACTCGACACTCAAATATCACCCTCTCATCCAAAAAACCAAAAGCTCACGAAGAGTACAATAAAAGCATCAAGGATTTTATAGATTTTGATGCTAAAGGTTTTGATGAGGTAGCTTTAGAGGTGGGTTTTGGAAGTGGAAGACATCTACTCTACCAAGCCAAAAATAATCCTAGCAAACTCTTTATTGGAATTGAGATTCACACACCTTCTGCTATGCAAGTCCTTAAGCAGATTCGTCTTCAAAACCTCAAAAATATCTGGATTATAAACTATGATGCTAGGCTTCTTTTAGAGATTTTACCATCAAATATTTTGAGTAATATCTATGTACATTTTCCTGTACCTTGGGATAAGAAGCCTCACAGAAGAGTGATAAATAGAGAGTTTCTCTCTGAGGCGATGAGAGTATTGAAAGTCGATGGCAAGCTAGAGCTTAGGACTGATAGCCCAAATTACTACTTCTACTCTTTAGAGATTTTTAGTTCACCAAAAAAAGTAGATTTTAGAGTACAAAAAAATCGAGATTTGGAGATAATTAGCAAATATGAGGCGAGATGGCGAAGACAAAATAAAGATATCTATACTCTGACACTCAATAATGCTCTAGAGTCTCCTCCAAAAGGTGGAGCTTGTAGCTTTGAGTTTGGGAAGGCATCAAAAGAAAAAGTAGTAAATCTTCAGACTCAAAAACAACTTTTTGATAGCTCTTTTTTGACGATAAAAGAGATTTATACCCTCAAAAATAGAGATGGATATCTTTTGGAGGTAGCTTTTGGGAGTTTTGACAGACCTGAACATAAATATATTTTAATAGATGAAAAAAAGATTCAATATCTGCCAGATATTCCTGTTCCAACCCAAGCCAATTGCAAGGCTCACCAGAGATTAAAGGAGATATTATGCCAAATGTAATATCAGCTTCCGATTTGACTTTAGCTTATGATAATGGTGCAAAGGAGATTATAAAAAATTCTACTTTTGCGATTAGAAAAGGGGAGTTTGCTTTTATTACAGGTCCAAGTGGTAGTGGAAAATCAACACTACTCAAATCATTTTATGGAGCTTTAAAACCAAAAAGTGGTAGGCTAGTAGTAGGTGGAGTGGACATGGAAGATGCTCCAAAAAGCAAACTTCAAGAGCTAAGAAAACATATGGGAATTGTCTTTCAAGATTATAAGCTAATAAATGAGTGGACAGTAGAAAAAAATGTAGTCTTGCCTCTTATGATTGCCGGCTATGGTATCGATACACAAAAGACTCAAGCTAAAAAGCTTCTCCGTCATGTCAAACTCTCTGAATATGCAGAGCGTTATCCATTGGAGCTAAGTGGTGGAGAACAACAAAGAGTTGGGGTGGCTCGTGCATTATCCAAAAATCCTTTTTTGATTTTAGCAGATGAACCAACAGGAAATTTGGATGAGTACTCGTCTAATGTGATTTGGGATTTGTTGGAGAATGCTTGCTCTCAATTAAAATCTACAGTAGTTGTAGTGACACATAGAATACCAACTATTTTTAATATTCCTTACAGACATTTTATTATAGAAAATAAGGGTGTTTATGAAGTCCATTAGAGATCATACAATGTTTATCTTACCGCTTCTTGCTATTTTGCTTGGAGTTGAGTTTTTTTTGGCATTTAATAGAGTTACGGGTAGTTACGAGGAGAGCCTTAGACGCTCTTACACCATTTTGGTCATATCTAAAAAACCTATTCCTCAAAGTGAATTAAAGAGTATCGACCCAAATATTGAGAGTGTTTCTCAGATTCCAAGGGATAAAATCTCAAAAGATATTGCCAATGGTTTTGACTCACCAAACAAAAGTAAAATAGTAGCATCGATGCCATACTTTTTTAGCTTGCATTTAAATAAATATCTAAATAGCGAGCAAGTAGAGCAGATTAAAAATAGAATTTTACAACAAATTGATGGAATAAAGAGTGTAGAGACTTTTGATAAAAATCATAGCAAAAATTATAATCTCTTCATGTTTATCAAGTTTCTATTTAAGACATTTGTCTTTTTAATCTCACTTGTTAGTATCTTTTTAGTGATTAAACAGATGGAAGTGTGGCAGATGGCACACTCAAGGAGAATGCAAATTATGGAGATTTTTGGGGCGCCTGTATTTTTGCGTAGTGGTGTTTTGATAAAAGCAGGATTGATTGATGCTATTATCTCAGTCATTTTAGCTACTGCTATATTTTTGACTCTCAAATATTATACTATTCCTGAGAGTGGGGTTGAGATTTTGATAAAAAAACAGGAGTTTTTATTTAAGTGGTGGGACTCCTTGATAATGATGGGGGTTTCTTTGAGTATTGTGATTTTATCAGTAGTAGTAGTAATTATTAGTAGTGAAGGAGTAGAAGAATGAGATTATCAACAATTATAAGTATTGCTATTTTGACAGCCTCTATGGTTTATGGTTCAGGTGTGGATACAAAAATAAAAAAGTCTAAAAAAAGTTTGATGAGTACGCAAAAAGAGCATCGATATATCAATGCTCAGCTAATAAAAATAGCAACATCAATTAGACAAAGACGAGAAGAGCTAGCAAAGATGGAGAAAATCCTGGATGATTTGGCTCTAGAGCAGAGTAAAAGTCAAGCAAAATATGATGCAGTCAAGATGAAATTGGATAATTTTGAGAATGAAATATCAAAAATAGATTATGTCATCAAGCAAAAAGAACAAGATTTTGACAAACTTCTAAAAGAGCAGTTTGCAATGGTAATGGCTATGAAAGAGCTAAATATTACCAATCAAAAGGCAGTAATTATTAAGGAGTTTTATGAGACATCTAAAAAACTTAATGAAGAGGAGCTAGCAAATCTCAAAGATATAATAAAAAAGAGTGGAGCTAAAAAAGCAAAACTACAAAAAGAGTATATTGCTCTAAAGCTTAGTATAGTAAATCTTGAAACAAAAAGGAGACTTTACCAAAATAAAAGAGTCAAACTCCAAAATATTTTAGCTAAACTAAAAAAAGAGGAGAAACTTTATCAGAAAAAGCTTCTTTCAATAATGGATAAAAGAAGTCAGCTCAGAAAGACTCTAGCAAGATTAAATATTATCAAAAAGGAGGAGTTGGCAAGACTTGAGAGGCTAGAGAAAATCAAAAGAGCTCAACTGGCAAAAAGAGCAAAAGCGATGGATGCTCTACGAAAAAAGACAGCAAGAGCTAGAAGAAAGGCTAGAGCAAGAGGAGAAAAAGTCTCCTACAAAGCAGTCGATTTAAAAGTTAAGCACAAAAAAGTCTCCCGCCATCAAAAAGTGGTCTCAAACTACAGAGGAGGAAAAACCATATCGCCAATTAGAAATGCTTCAATTGCTAGAAGATTTGGGACTTATATAGACCCGATCTATAAAATCAAATTTTTTAATGATGCTTTGATTCTAAAAGCCCCAAAAAAGGGTGCAAAAGTCAGAGCTATTTTAAATGGAAAGGTGATTTATGTAGGAGAAAATCCTATGCTAGGCAAAGTAGTAATTATTCAGCACTCAAATCATCTACACACTACTTACTCAGGACTTGCTGGAATATCTCCACTAATCAAAAGTGGCAAAGTAGTAAGAAAAGGTACACCAATTGGCATCGTAAAGAGAAAGCTAATCTTTAGGGCTACCCAAAACTCCAAGTTTATCGACCCTTTGAAACTAATCAAACTTTAAACCAAAATGGAAGCCAAGCCCTCTAAAAAAGGGCTGAATTGTTATGAGTGATAGTTTGGAGACTCTTTTGTGATTGTTACATCATGGACATGGCTCTCCTTGAGTCCTGCTGATGTAATCTCTACAAACTCTGCTTTTTCCCAGAGAGTAGGGATATCTTTTGAACCACAATACCCCATCGATGACCTCAAACCCCCGACCATCTGGTGAATTACACTAGCTATTCTTCCACGATATGGCACGCGTCCTTCGATTCCTTCTGGTACTAGCTTGTCTGCGGCTGTACCTTCTTGGAAATATCTATCAGTACTACCTTTTGTCATAGCACCAATGCTACCCATCCCTCGGTACTCTTTAAACTGTCTACCGTTGTAAATTATCATCTCTCCTGGAGCTTCATAAGTCCCAGCCAAAGCAGAACCTAGCATTACACTACTAGCACCCACTGCAAGCGCTTTTGCTACATCTCCTGAGTATTTAATTCCACCATCAGCAATGACTGGTATACCTTTTGGATTGGCAACTTGTGCTACCTCATCAATAGCACTTACTTGAGGTACACCCACACCAGCTACAATCCTAGTCGTACAAATCGAACCAGGACCAATACCTACTTTTACAGCATCGGCTCCAGCTTCGATTAAATCAAGAGCAGCCTCAGCTGTAGCAATATTCCCAGCAATGACATCTACTTCTAGGTTTGCTTTGATATCTTTGAGAGTATCGATAATCCCTTGTGAGTGTCCGTGGGCAGAATCAAGTACAATCACATCAACTCCTGCTTCTACCAAAGCTCTAGCTCGCTCAAGTTGCCCTACACCAATAGCAGCACCGACTCTAAGTCTCCCAAAACTATCTTTATTAGCATTTGGATACTGCTGTTTTTTTTCTATATCTTTAATAGTAATGAGACCTTTTAGCTTACCGTCATCATCTACGATTGGGAGTTTTTCTATTTTATGTCTCTGAAGAATTTTTTGAGCCTCTTCGAGAGTCGTCCCTTTTTTGGCTGTAATTAGTGGAGCCGGAGTCATTACATCTTTGACTTTTGCTCTTTTGTCAGTAATAAATCTCATATCTCTGTTTGTGATGATTCCAATTAAGATCTGATTTTCATCTACCACAGGTACTCCAGAAATGCGATACTCTGCCATCATTTTATCGGCTTCTGCGACCACAGCATCCGGAGAGATAAAAATTGGGTCAATGATTACACCACTTTCACTCTTTTTTACTTTTTTGACCTGTAAAGCTTGAGTCTTGGCATCCATATTTTTATGGATTATTCCAATCCCTCCAAGTCTAGCAAGGGCAATTGCTGTCTTGAACTCCGTAACTGTATCCATCGCAGCTGAGACGATTGGAATATTCAAAGATACATTTTTTGTCAGTCTACTTCTCAAATCTACCTCAAGTGGCAAAACTGTAGAGTGTTTTGGAACGAGTAATACATCTTCAAAGGTGAGGGCTTTTTTCCTAATTCTCATTTTAGCTCCTTATTTGTAGTTGATAGCTCTCTCAAGAGAGGAGGCAATATTAAAAAGTTTTGGTTCACAAAAGGCATCAGTAACTAGCTGTAGACCGACTGGCATACCAGAGCTTGACTTTTTGATTGGGAGTGAAATACCAGGTAATCCTACAAGATTAATAGCAATTGTATACATATCGCTTTTGTACATCTCTAGAGGGTCACTAAGAGTACCAAGCTTTGGAGCAACTGACGGAGCAACTGGCAACAAAATGGCATCAGCTTGGGCAAAAATCTTATTAAACTCCTCTTTGATGAGGTGTCTAACTTTTTGAGCTTTTAGATAGTAAGCATCATAATACCCTGAAGATAGTACGAAGTTACCAAGCAAAATCCTTCTTTTTACCTCATCTCCAAAACCTTCACTTCTGGTTTTGAAAAATAGCTCTTCTACATTTTTGACATCTTTTGCTCTTCTGCCATATCTAATCCCATCAAATCTAGCTAGATTTGTAGCAGCTTCTGCTGTAGCCACAATATAGTAAGTGGCAATATCATATTTTGTGTTGGTCATATTAATATGAATAATCTTATGCCCCTCGCTCTCAAGAGCTTTTATCGCCTCTTCATAAGCATCTTGAACGTCTTGCGAGGCTTGAGAAATGTAGTTGTCAACTACTGCAATTGTAGATTTTTGTTCTGGTTCTAGAGTAATTGGTTTTTGGGTGGTATTAGAACTTGTTGAATCTTTTGGGTCAAAACCTTTGATGATATCGTATAAAATAGCACAATCTTCTACATTTTGGGCAATTGGTCCAATCTGATCCAAGCTAGAAGCGTAAGCACTAAGTCCAAAACGGCTTACCATACCATAAGTAGGCTTCATCCCAACTACTCCACAAAATGAAGCTGGCTGTCTGATTGAGCCTCCTGTATCGCTTCCTAATGCGATGATGGCTTCGCCTCCAGCTACAGCAGCCGCACTTCCACCACTAGAACCACCTGCTACTCTACTTTTATCGTGAGGATTAAGAGTAGCACCATAAAAACTGCTTTCAGTAGTAGAGCCCATCGCAAACTCATCCATATTTGCTCTACCAAAAGGACTAAGACCACTCTTTCTTAAATTTTTGATTACTGTCGCATCATATGGAGCGATATAACCTTGCAAAATCTTTGAACCACTAGTTACTGACCAATTTTTGACTTGGATATTATCTTTGATGAGGACTGGTACACCATCTCCACTCTCATCCCAAGCGATTACAGCATTGATACTGTTTCTTTTTGCTTGGTTTTTTAGTTCCTCTTTTATCTCTTTTAACTCATCTTTGCTTTTTGTTAATGCCTCTTTGAGTGTAATCATCGCCTATCCTATATTTTTAATTTTTTCTTATAATAAAATACCATCAAAATTCCCACTACCACCAATAAAAATATGAATCCAATTGATCCAACTATCACTTCAGTTGGGACTGGTTTGCTAAGGTCAAACACTTAAAACCTTTTGACATCTTTGGCATAAAGAATCTTCTGAATCAGATACAAATTTCCAACACCTTGAACATTTATTTTTATTAGCTTGCTTGATTGTAAACTTTTTATTGTCTACTTCGAAGCTTGCCAACTCTTTGGAGTCTAACTCTTTTACCACGCCACTGACTACAAACCAATCTTCTAAATCTTTTGTATCTTGAAGTGGCAATGAATCAATATCTCCAGTAATAACAACCTCTAGTGTAGATTTTATCGCTTTTGCCTTTTTGAGTCTATCTATCTCTTCACTAAAAGCTTCCCTAACTTTAATCAAAAGTTCATCATCAAATGGTTTTTCTATCTTAGGAAGAGGTGAATAGACCAAATCAAATACATCTTTTTCTCCATTTGTTAATACAGCAGGAGCAAACTCTAGCACTTCATCAATAGTGTAGGTGAGAATTGGAGCAAACAGTACCATCATTCTAGAGGCAATCATAGCCATAACACTTTGTGCATTTCGTCTTTTTTGACTATTTTTTGCATCACAGTAGAGTCTATCTTTACAAATATCCATATAGATTCCGCTAAGCTCATTTGTGATGAAGTTATTCAAAAGTGAAAGTCCTCTTAAAAATTCATACTCATCAAAGCTACTCTTAACCTCATCAAAGACCTCTTGAGCTTTTGCTAAAATCCATAAATCCAACTCTCCAAGCTCTTGAATAGATACAATCTCATCCAAGTCATCAATATTTGCTAGTAAAAATCTAAATGTATTTCTTACTTTTCTGTACTGCTCTGCTACTTGCTTTAGAATCTCATCACCAATTTTGAGGTCATTTTGGTAGTCACTTAATGCAACCCAAAGCCTCAAAATCTCAGAGCCATACTTTTTGGTTACCTCCTGAGGAGCTACGACATTACCTTCACTTTTACTCATCTTAGCACCATTTTTGTCGACAGTAAATCCATGAGTAAGAATTGAATCATAAGGTGGATGATGATTGATTGCACTGCTTAGAAGAAGAGAGCTTTGAAACCAGCCTCTGTGCTGGTCACTACCTTCTAGATACATATTAGCTGGAAACTCTCCAGCATCATAATTTTTACTCTTTAATACAGCATTCCAAGTCGAGCCACTATCAAACCAGACATCTAAAATATCATTAATTTTTTCTAAATCATCTGGATTATAACCGCTAGCTGGGTGTAAAAGCTCAGAGATTGGTCTATCATACCATGCATCACAACCCTCAGTCTCGAAGATTCCTGCGACAAAGTTTAGTGCCTTCTCATCTAAAATCACCTCTTTTGTCTTTTTGTCCCTAAAAAAAGCGATAGGTACACCCCAAGTCCTCTGTCTAGAGATACACCAATCAGGACGATTTTCTACCATAGCCCTTAGGCGATTAGCTCCCCACTCAGGATAAAATTTGGTACTTTCAATCCCTCTTAATGCAATTTCTCTAAGAGTCTTATCTGTATCATTTGGCTCTTGGTCAATAGCAATAAACCACTGTTTTGTAGCTCTGTAGATTACTGGTTTTTTTGTCCTCCAGCAAAATGGATAAGAGTGAACAAACTTCTCACTCTTTAGCAAGGCATCACCTAGAAGTTCTAAAATCTTCTCATTTGCTTTGAAGATGTGCATCCCGACAAACTCTTCAGGATTTGGAAGTAGTTTTAATCCGATGAGACTCTCATCATAACAGCCATTATCAGCTACTGGCATAATCACATCCAATCCATACTTTAAAGCTACAAAATAGTCATCTTCCCCATGCCCTGGGGCAGTGTGGACAGCTCCTGTACCGCCACTTAACTCAACATGCTCCCCTAAAATAACTCTAGAGTCTCTACCATTTAATGGATTTATAGCAATCTTATTCTCTAGCTCTTTGCCCAAAAACTCTTTGACTGGAGTAGTAGAAGCTATGACTCCCTCTTTTAGCAACTCCTCTACTCTACTTTGAGCCACTATAAAACCATCTTCACTCAAAATATACTTCTCATCTGCATTTAGAGCGATTCCTGTATTTGCAGGGAGAGTCCATGGAGTAGTAGTCCAAATCACAAGAGATGCCTTCTGTTTAATTCCAAGCTCCTCTTTTGCTTGGTCTGATAGTTCAAAGGCTACATAAATTGAGTAATCCTCTTTGTCTTTGTACTCTACTTCAGCATCTGCTAAAGCACTCTGAGCAGCCCACGACCAAAATACTGGTTTGCTTCTTTCGATTAGAAGTCCACGTTTTGCTACTTCACAAAGAGTCCGATAGATATTTGCCTCAAACTTAAAATCCATCGTGATGTAAGGATTTTCCCAATCACTAATGACTCCTAGCAACTTAAACTCATCTTTTTGGATATTGATGAACTTTTGGGCATGCTCTCTACACAAAGCTCTAAACTTAGAGACTGGCATCTGCTCTTTTTTTACTTTGCCAATCTTCTCTTCTACTTTTTGCTCAATCGGTAAACCGTGACAATCCCATCCTGGAGTAAATCTTATAGATTTTCCTTGAAAATAGTGATACTTGACAATAATATCTTTTAGGATTTTATTTAAGGCGTGACCAATATGAATATGACCATTTGCATATGGTGGTCCATCGTGTAGAGTAAAGCTCTGACTAGAGTCTTCTCTATTTTTTTTCATTCTCTCATAGACTCCACTCTCAAACCACTTTTTATATCTTTTGGGTTCATTTTGTGGGAGATTTCCTCTCATTGGAAACTTTGTCTTTGGTAATAGCAGTGTATCTTTGTAGTCCATTATCCAGTAATCCTCACTCTTTGAAGTTGTGTCGATTATATCCAAAACTCCATTAAGGGGAGAATAAGAGATTAAGATTGCAAACATTAAAAATGGTGATAAAAACCACAATCTAAATCCTCAAAAGACCAGCAGTCAACCAAAAACAAAAACCTCTAACATCTCTTTTGCTAAAATAGTTCTAATCCAACTAAATTAAAGGGAGAGAATGTACACATTTAGAAGAAAAAGATTAAACCCAACACTAAGAGAGCTTCTACAAGAGACGACTCTGAGTGCAAATGATTTTATCTATCCTCTATTTATCAAGAATGGAGAGGGATTTAAAAAAGAGGTAGAATCTATGCCTGATGTCTATCAAATGAGTATTGATGAAGCGATAAAAGAGTGTGATGAACTCTTAGAGCTAGGTATAAAATCTATTATTCTTTTTGGGATTCCTGAGACAAAAGATAGTGTAGGTAGTGAGGCACTTTGTGATAGTGGAATCATAGCCAGAGCCATTAGAGAGATTAAAAAAGCTAAACCTGAAATGTTTATAATTACTGATTTATGCTTTTGTGAATATACAGACCATGGGCATTGTGGGATTTTGGATTTTGAGCTAGAGACTGTAGAAAATGATGCTACTCTTATTAATCTTGGCAAACAAGCTATAGTCCATGCAAAAGCTGGAGCTGATATGATTGCTCCTAGCGGTATGATGGATGGGATGATTAGTGCGATTCGAGAGGCACTCGATAGTGCTAACTTTTCTCATATTCCAATTATGAGCTACTCTACAAAGTTTGCAAGTGCTTATTATGGACCATTTAGAGATGTAGCAGAATCAGCCCCAAGCTTTGGAGATAGAAGAAGCTATCAAATGAATCCAGCCAACAGACGAGAAGCTATTTTAGAGAGTCTACAAGATGAAAAAGAAGGAGCTGATATTTTGATGGTCAAGCCAGCTCTTAGTTATCTTGATATTATTCGGGATATTCGAGAAGCTTCAAAACTTCCTCTTGCTGTCTATAATGTTAGTGGGGAGTATTCTATGCTCAAAATGGCAGGTCGTGCGGGAGTTATTGATTATGAGAGAGTAATGATGGAGACTCTTCTTAGCTTTAAAAGAGCTGGAGCTGATATTATCATTACTTACCATGCTAAGGAAGCAGTCAAAATATTAAAAGGCGAAAAAAATGCTTAGTGCTGAAGATTATATCAAAAAAGTTTTAGGCTATATTCACAAATTTTCTCCAGGTCAAGATGAGTTTTATCAAGCTACTGATGAGGTTTTTGGGAGTTTGATTCCTCTTTTAGAGGAGGAGAAAAAGTATCAGAAGTATTCTATTTTAGAGAGACTAGTCATCCCTGAGCGGACAATCATTTTCAAAGTCACTTGGATGGATGACTCAGGTAAAATCCGCACAAATCTTGGCTATAGAGTCCAATTCAACTCAGCTCTTGGACCTTACAAAGGAGGACTTAGATTTCATCCTACAGTAAATCTTGGGATTATAAAATTTTTGGGCTTTGAACAGATTTTTAAAAATGCTTTGACTGGTCTTGGGATTGGTGCTGGTAAAGGTGGTAGCAACTTCAACAGAAAAGGCAAAAGTGATAATGAGATTATGAGATTTTGCCAAGCATACATGAATGAACTCTACCGTCATATCGGTAAAACTAGAGATATTCCAGCTGGTGATATTGGTGTAGGAGCCAAGGAGATTGGCTATCTTTTTGGTCAATACAAAAGGCTTACAAGTAATTTTGAAGGTGTAATGACTGGCAAAGGTGTAGGTTGGGGTGGTTCTATCGGTAGAAAAGAGGCTACAGGCTATGGTTCGGTTTATTTTGCAGAGCAGATTTTAAACAAACACCAAATGGAGATAAAAGGTAAAAAATGTGCCGTCTCAGGCTCTGGAAACGTGGCAATTTACACAATGGAAAAACTTATTAGTATGGGTGCAACTCCGGTGACTTGCTCAGATAGTAAAGGGACAATCTTCCACGAAAAGGGAATCGATGTCAAGACACTAAAAGCAATCAAAGAGGTAAAAAGAGAGTCTTTGGAGAGATACGCCCAGCTCCACCCAGACGCGACTTATATCCCAATTCACAACTATCCTCAAGATGCTCACGCTGTCTGGAGTATTCCTTGTGATGTAGCTTTTCCTAGTGCTACTCAAAATGAACTAAATCTCAATGATGCTAAAAATTTAGTAAAAAATGGCTGTATTTTAGTAAATGAGGGTGCAAATATGCCAACAACGCCAGAAGCAATTGAGTACTTGAGAGCAAATGGAGTCTATTTTGGCCCAGCAAAAGCTGCAAATGCTGGAGGAGTAGCCGTAAGTCAACTAGAGATGGCACAAAATGCTAGTATGCAAAAGTGGAGCTTTGCGGAAGTAGATACTAGACTTTTTGGAATTATGAAAGATATTTTTGAAAAAATTGATGCTACCTCTAGAGAGTTTGGAAGAGAAGATGACCTACTTCTTGGTGCAAATATAGAAGGTTTTAGAAGAGTAGCTGATGCGATGATTGATGAGGGAGCAGTCTGATATCAATCAGCTTGAGAACTACCCAATTTCTGAAGAAGATTGGGAAGTTTACCAAACATCGCCGTAAAGCCCCTGCCTTCAGGCATGGGGATATAAGGCGATAATAAGTAGAAGTAAGTATGGCTTAATTTAACTTAAGAAGGAGCTTTGATGATTAGAACCTATAAATACAAACTGTATAGTACAAAAAGATTAAGGCATCTAAATCAAAGAGTTGATATTGCAGGTATTATTTATAATCATTGCATAGCTTTGCAT
>Ga0256843_1001146_pt1 | contig 21416 bp, 22 predicted proteins | sample AlvinellametaG_FD_191572 | JGI IMG/M metagenome (GOLD analysis project Ga0256843, IMG submission 191572) | Pompeii worm associated microbial communities from hydrothermal vent at the East Pacific Rise, Pacific Ocean - Alvinella | ecosystem: Host-associated > Annelida > Integument > Unclassified ... | reverse complement strand
GCAGACCTAAAGGCACAAGCGACAAAAGTGCATGTCAGATGTATTCACGATACCAAGAACATCTTGACAGCACAGCAGCTCTCTTTCCTGCTTAAGCGATAATCCTCTATATGACCTCTCTGGGGGGTCATACCTTCATCATCTACAACGCTTTGAATAGCATTTACTCCACCACACACTGTTCTGACATTTTTACTTTATAGACGCTTGGCATAAAAGCAAGATAGGAACACCCCCTACCCAACACACACTTTTCAGCTGCTTCTTACCTTCACGCCCTCTTTTGTGCTACACTTTTGTAAAACATCAAAGGAGCATGATGTACCTTTACCGTTATCTCACAGTGATCCTGCTTTTGATACTCTCTCTTTCTGCACAAAGTGACAGAGCCGGAAGCTGGCAGATCTCATTTATCCCTCAATATACAGGCTCACAGACCCTTGACTTTGGATCGAAAGGACATGTAGACTTCAACGACCGCTCAGGATGGGGTCTTGGTATTGGGTACAACCTCTCTGGTCTTATGACCCTGGACCTCAACTTCATGTCCAGTACAGGCAGCTATAACGGAACGGTCAATGAGACCAATGGCACCATCAGCAGCTACAGTGGAAGCATGTACAGCAGCAGTATCGACCTTGCTGCCACCTATAACATCATCGATGATGACTTTACACCCTATCTCTCCATCAACGTGGGTTCAAGTTTTATCGACTCGGGGATCCCTACCGGCAACTATTATGGCGGGACCTGTTATGACCCCTGGTCTGGCTACTATTACCCATGTTACGGAGCAGAGACCCACACCACAGTTACATTCCATTACGGGGCCGGGGCCGGTCTGCGTTATGACTTTAAGAACAGGCTCTTTGTCAAAGGGGGTCTCAATGTCAATCTCCTTGATTTTGATACTGATACACTGCCCTATTTCATAACGTATCAGGTCACGATCGGGACAACCTTCAAATGATCGCTCTCTGACCGACTGTTTCATCTAAACCTCAGAGACATCTAATACCATGAAGACTACAATAGGGGCAACCGTTACAGGAGATGAAAGGAAGTCATGACCGCATCATACAGATCAAGGCGATCGAGCTGCCTTTCAGATACTTTCTCCCCATACAGGTCTCTTCGCAGATATCTCCTCTCTCTCCTGCTTCTCTTCTCGACCACGCTCTATGCTGATACATTCTCTTTTGTCTTCGAGAATGACCTCTTTGCCGGGACAGACCAGCACTTTACCAATGGTGTTCGCCTTGAATGGTTGGGAGACCCCCTCAAAGAACCGGCCGACACCTTCACCGATGATTATACATCTCTTCTTTATCAGGGTGTCGACAGTCTCCCTTTTCTGACACTGGATCCGGAAAAACATCATAATGCCGGTTTTAGTGTCTATCAGATGATGTTCACACCCAAAGAGATCAACTCGACCGAACCTGATTACAACGACATCCCTTATGCCGGCCACCTGATGTTCTCCTTCTTTCTCTTTGAGTATGATGATGATGTCTATGACGAATACAAGATGCAGATAGGTATCGTTGGTCCAGCCTCCGGTGCCGAAGCCGTACAGAAATGGGTCCACCGTGTGACAGACAGCGAAGAGCCTATGGGATGGGACACACAGCTCGGGACCCAACTGACCCTCGGGATCAGTTATGACCATGGCCATCGTGTCTGGAAAGAGGATCTCTTCTGGGGGCTCAGTGGTGACCTTATCGGTAACTATGGAGGGCAACTCGGTAATTTCACCACAGGACTCACCACCAAAGCAGACCTGCGTATCGGACATAACTTTCCTGACAACTTTAATACCTATTATCCCGGTACTACCAGTGACAGTGCGCTGCTTGCCCTGCAAAACAAGCAACACGGGTTTGGTTGGAGTGTCACTACCAGCCTCTTGCTTGATGCACTTGGCTACTTCTATATCACAGACTCTGACCCTGACTATAATCTCGATCGTACCTATATACACAGTGGCTATATCATCTCTATCAGTCTTTACTATGAGGACTTCGTACTCAGTGTCACCAAGCAAGACCGCTTGGCACTTAAAGAGAACCCTGCACAGACTCTTACATATGGAGCCATCTCTCTTATCTGGAACTACTGAGTCCGACAATCTGTTATAATCTGGAAAAAAGTGAGTATCATGCGTCTTATCCTCAACGGCAAGAAAGCACAACTTCCTGAGATCCGTCAAGCCATAGAGACCATACGCAGTGAAGGTACGGAGCTCAGTGTGCGGGTCACTTTCGAACACGGGGATATCCTCCGTTTTCTCCGCGAGGCTATTGAAGACAATATCTCCCGGCTTATCATAGGAGGTGGGGATGGAAGCCTTAACGAGATGGTCGATGCACTTGCACTGGTCCCTTTAGAGCAGCGGCCCGAACTTGCAATCCTTCCTCTTGGTACAGCCAATGACTTTGCGACCGCATGTCATATACCGCTCTATCCGCTCGAGGCACTCGAACTGGCCATACGCGGAAAGAGCCATCCTATCGATATCGTCAAGAGCAATGAACGCCACTTTATCAACATCGCCACTGCCGGCTTCGGTGCGGCAGTCACTGCCAACACCCCACCTGAACTCAAGAACTTCCTTGGCGGAGGTGCCTATACCATCAGCGGTGTCCTGCAGGCGATCAACTTCGTCCCCTATGAAGGTCGAATGTGGACCGAAGATTTCGAGATCGAAGGGGCCTCTGTCATCGCAGCTGTATGTAACGGGCGACAGGCAGGAGGTGGCCAGCTGCTTGCCCCTAAAGCGACCATAGATGATGGCCTTTTAGACGTCATCTTTGTCAAGGCGTTCAGCCTCTTGGAGATTCCAAAGGTACTGCTCGAACTCAAAGAGCTCAAAGACAAAGGGGAGTTCGTCCACTATTTTCAGACCCCTTGGCTGGAGTGTATCACGGATGAGGCGATGCCGATAAACCTTGACGGAGAGCCCTACTCCAGTCGTCATATCCGTTTTGAGATCATCCCTAAAGCGGTCCGCCTGGTACTGCCGATCACAACACCGCTTCTTTCACAGAAGTAGCGAATATGGACCTGCTCAAAGAGCACTGTGCCACAGTGTAAGTGATACATATCAAACAATCAGACCGTGATTTGTAGTAGCATGGCGTCTCATCTACACTATGCGGAAAGAACCATGCCAATAAAGATCTTATTACTCTCGACCCTTTTTACCCTCGCCCTCTTCGGTACAAGCAACGAAAGCAAAGTATGCCAAAAATGTCACCCTCTCATCTACAAAGAGTATTATGCCTCTTCACACCGAAAAGCCTCTATCTACAACAACCCTATTCACAAGGCCTACTGGGACAAACACCCTAAAGACGAGCGAGGCTATACCTGTGCCAAGTGCCATAGCCCTACTGACAAGCATGCCGTTGAGACGGGCGTACTGACTGACAACACGATACAGCGAGAAGAGCCCATCTCCTGTGTCTACTGTCACACCATCAAAGATGTCGACCAAGGAGAGATGTCCAACAGTAACATAACAACAGGCGAGAAGAGAGAGTTCTTTACCGCAGAGGCGTCTAAAAAAGGGAGTAAGACAGCCGCTTTTGAGACAGAGTCCTCATGGTTTGGGCTTGTCAAGACGACCAAAAGCTCTCCTTACCACAAGATCGACTACAACAATGAGAACTACTACAACGGCAATGTCTGCATGGGATGTCACTCTCACACCAACAACGAGCACGGTTTTGACGTGGTGATGCTCGATGCACTGATCTCCAAAGATGACAAGAACAGCTGTATCAGCTGCCATATGCCTCAGGTCCTGGGCTCAAAAGTGACCCTTAAAGAGACCAAGACCCATGCCTACCACGGCATCGCCGGTATCTACCATATGAACAGTGAGATGGGAAGGTATATCGACTTTGCTGTGACACAAGATAAAAAAGGGTTCAGGGTCACAGTGGACAACCGGGCCAACCATGCACTCTTTGGGCAGGCTTACCGCCAAGGTGAACTGCAGGCCACCATCATAAGAGGAGACAAAGAGATCGTCCTGAAACCCTTTGTCTTTACCCGGGTCCTCGCCAAAGATGGCAGGGAGAGTATGCCGTGGGAGGCCAACGAAACACTCAAAGACACCCTGATCTATGCCAAGAAGAAGGTCACCTTTGATACAAGGATTCAAAAAGGAGACACGCTGCTGCTTACCCTTGGTGTCCGCCTGCTGACATCTGAAGGAGCCAAGCGCTTAGCTCTTGAAAACAATGAAGTGGTGCACAAGTTGCGTATACTGAAAAGCGAGAGGTTTCACTTTTAAGGCAGTTTACCGGATCGGTCCTGTATTGTCTGTTCCACAGGAGCCCGGAGACAGAAGCAGGAAAACAGATATCACAAGGTGAGGGAGACTTCACATCATCATGACAGCCAAAAAGACGTCACACTTCTCTCAGCGTTTGTCCCAACTGACCATTCCCCACTTCTCAAGATCGTCTTGAAGGGTATGCATGTCACGGTCTTTGGCATGACAGGCGAAACAGGCATTGGTCTCCGGTGGCATGTTGTAGTTCGTAGTCTGATCCGGTGTCGTGAAACCAAAGAGGTGACTGCGCACGGTGATAGGGGACTTACCGGTATGACGTCCGGTCTTTGGCATATGGCACTCTACACAGAGCGAGCCTTTGGAGTCTGCTTTATGATGGGTGTGTGCTTCTAGATCGCTCTGGTGCGGTCCGATAGGTGAGCCAAAACTGTGACACTTCATACAGAGTGCATTACCCGTGTTCTTCTCTGCTGTAGGCTCCAGCGTATGCGGGTCGTGGCAGTTGATACAGGTGATGCCATGCTTACCCTTCATAGAGTGAACGAACTCATTACCCTGAGTACGGTTCTTCTTTGCAGCACCGTTGGCATAGAACTCTTTGGTCTCATGACCCATCACGAAAGGGGCTACCATCTTGTAGTCGGCAAGAGGCTTGCCCGCCTCATACCCGAACGGATAGTCTCTAGCATCTCCATATATGGTACTCATATCGACCTTCTCAAGACGTTTGTCACGGTTACGCATATGACACTGCAGACAGACCTCGTTCTGACGGACAGGATCACTTAAAGAGGCCTTGTAGAGAGGGGACTCCGGGTTTTCGACATGCTGTGAAGCCGGTCCATGACAGGCTTCACAGCTGATACCCGTGTCCACACGCTTCTCTGTCGACATAAAGCCGGTAAAGTGACAGCCGTCACAGGCTCGTGAGGTCGGTAGTTTCTCATTGTCATGAGGGTAAGCATGCTTGTACCAGTACTTCCACGGCTTGAACTTCTGCCACTTCTGTGTCTGTACGTTCCACTGATAGTTCCCCAGGACATAGTCCTCGGTACCGTTGATATCCTTACGCATCATATAGCGCTGCTTGAACTTCCCTCCGACCGTATAGACTGCGTCTTTGAGCATGAAGTTGGCATCGGACGGCAATTTGGAGAAGTCCGCGACGACCACTGACGGATCTCTCTTAATATCCTGTATCATCTTAGGGTGGCGTGAGTGGCTCCAGCCGGTATGCTGCTCTTTATGACACTCCGCGCATTTGGCCTGACCCACAAAATGGGCCTTTTTCTGGTCTGCGTTTTGAAGGTCGACCTCGACACCGACATGCTCTTGTGTCAGTTGCCCGACATACGGTATGAACTTGGCAGTCTTGTCATATAAGAGATACGCACCGACAGAGAAGATGAGAAGAGAGATGATGAAGAGAAGTTTTTTCATACGAACAGGTTCCTTTACCCAGCCATCAAGACTGGATCAAATATGTTCGTCATTATAGTATAAATAGCAGAAGAGGCCCTACAGACCTCAGTGTATATCGTCTCCATGGATCATCTTTGAGACGATCCCCTCTTTGGTCTTGATCTCATGCATCAGCACGCCTCCAAGGTGCATCGCCACCAATCCGAGTACTGCATACATCACATATTCATGCAGCTCTTTGACCCAATGGACACCATCCTCACTAAAACCTAACAGTTCGTGATAATAGACGACTCCGCCGCTGACAGCCATCACCATCAGAGACATACAGATCAACATATGTACCGCTTTTTTCAGTTTATCCTCTTTAGGTGCGTTCAGCAGCTGAAAGAGAGGGAACTGTGAACGGTCCCTGATGATCATCGACATACGGATAGCCATCGATATGACAAGAAAAAGTGCAAGCACATAGTGCCACTCCCACATCGGTGCACGGATCGCCTTAGCCACCATCTTGGCCGTCTCTGCCGTCACCTCTGTCCCAGTCTCTGCCAGTTTTACCTGGATCAGCTCAGCATTCGTACGCCAACTTAAAAATGTCTTCCTTAATGCCACCGTACCAAGCAGTCCAAGAACGGAGAATGCCATAAGCCAGTGCCATAAACGATATAGAGGTGTAAACTGTGGTTTCATAAGAGCTCCTTGTATCTCTCTATTCTATAATGCTAAGATTAGTGCAACGTTAAAAAATCGACGTAATGATGCTCTCTTCTTTCGTCAGACAGGGTACTGCACACTGTCTGGTGTACACTTAAGATGAAGATTTCATGAAGCGGACCGATGCAGGGTATAATAGTCCTATGAATATTTTAATCGTAGAAGATGACCACATACTCGCCAACCAACTCCAAGAGACCTTGGAGAAAGAGCACTATCAAAGTCTCCGTGCAGCTACCGTCAAAGAGGCACGGTTGGCTCTCGAAGAGCGTGATTTTGACCTTGTACTGCTGGACTGGAACCTACCCGACGGTGACGGCATAGAGCTCTTACGCTCATGGCGAAGCATCAAACTGCCCACTCCCGTACTCGTACTCTCCGCAAAAAGCAGTATCAACGAACGTGTCTATGCTCTGGACGCCGGAGCAGATGACTATCTTTGCAAGCCCTACTCCAACCTTGAACTGCTCGCCCGTATCCGTGCCCTCTGCAGACGTGAGGCTCCGGTAAAAAGTGCGAAGATCAGCGTGGAAGATGTCACGATCGACCTGCTCTCCCATGAGGTCTATGTCGCCGGTTCTTCTATCAAGCTCTCTCAGGCAGAGTTCGATCTACTGACCCTCCTCTTTCAGCATCAGGACATGGTGCTCAGCCGTTTTCAGCTTAATGAACACATATGTAAGGACTTTGACCGTATCACTCAGAGCAATCTCGTCGATGTCCATATCAAGAACATCCGCAAGAAACTTGAACGCCCACATATCATCTCCACCGTCAGGGGAGTAGGCTACAGTGTCAAATCGTCGACATCGACACCTTAGCACAAGCCCCTTTGCCAAGCCCTTCACTGCTGATCTCCAGTTTTGCACCGAAAAGCGCTGCATAGCGTTGGCTCAATGCAAGTCCAACACCGCTTCCTTTCTCCACCTGCGATGCCTCCCCATATTGAACAAAGGGGTCACAAAGCGTGGAGAGAAGCTTCGGCTCGATACCGCAACCACTGTCTTCGATCACGATCACTACTTCATCTGCATCCACGCTAAGACGGCAGCTGATCGTCCCGTGATCCGTGAACTTGATGGCATTGGAGAGCAGGTTACTGACCACCCGGCGCAGCAGTCTCAGATCGATGACACACTGTACGTCCCGACACTCTGAACCTAAAGTATATTCCAACCCTTTCTGTTCTGCCAAAGGTGCCAGCATCTGCATCAGAGTATCGACCGTCTCGACGATCTCCTCACACCCCACTGTCTCAAGCTGAAGATCATATTTTCCTGCCTCCAGCTTTGCCAGGTCCAAAAGGTCATTGATCATACTCAAAAGCTGCTGGGAAGCATTCTCTATATGGGCGATCTTGTCCAGCTGTATCTCGTTCATGGACTCATAGCCTATCAGATACTGGGTCTGTGTCAAGATCGCATGCAGCGGTGTACGCAGCTCATGTGAAAGGTAGGAGATAAAAGTACGTTTCGCCTCATCATCTTTTTGCAGACGCTTATAGGCCCGCAGCTGATTCAGACGGGCACTGATCATCGCAGCGACTGCTAGAAAGAACTCCTTCTCCTCCTCTTGAAGCGCATCAAAATCGATGGAGAGAGAGCCATAGTAGAGCTCTCTTCGATGCTCAAAGTCATACAGATAGATCGCAGGCTGCGGTGTCTTCTCATCCATCACTTTAAAGGCTACTTTATGTTCAGGGACGATCTTCTGAAGTGCATGCAGTGCGATCTGAAGACAAGACTGCTCGTTCTGGCTAGAGAGCAGCTGATGAAACAGTGCGATCAACTGGGTCAGGCGGAGCATCCGCAGCTGACTCTCTGCTTTGAGCGCAGCCATCACAGACTCGATATCATCACTCAATGCATTGAAGGAGCGTGCCAACTGTCCGACCTCATCATCAGAGAGCGGCGGGACCTTCAGATCATATCGATGCTCTGCGACCATCACTCTGGTCTGTTCTTGAAGAAGCTTCAGCGGATAGACCACCCGTCTGGCCATATAGAATGCCAACATCGCGATGGTCGCCATACCAAAGATCGCACCCATCACCAGATAGAGGTTCAACTGCTCCAAGAAACCAAAGACCACCGACTTGTCCAACTGATAGATGAGGTACCATCCTTCTAAGATAGGGTTTATCGGTCGATATAAGGTCAACCTCTCACTGTCTTCACTGAGCTCTTTATCCTTCTGTAATGCAAAAGGGAGCAGTTCTCCGCTCGATACCCTGTAGTTGAACTGCGGGTTCCACAGTGCTGTCGTGACACCCCTGCTGTTCAGGTTAAAACGCTGCAGGTTCTCAACACCATACTCCATGATTAGATGTCCCAGTTCGCGTCCGTTATCAAACTGAGAGAAGAGTGGGACGACAAAAAGGATCTTTCCGTCATCGACCGTATAGACCTGAAACTCTTTCGTATGAGAGAGCCCTTTTGCATACCCATACGGCCGATCGATCATCTCTACGGCTGTCGAAGAGACGATATGGTGCTGGTCATTGACCACCAGAAGGGTCGCTTCCAGCCCCAATACCTCATGATATGCTTCCAGTGTCTGTAATATGCGATGGTCCAGGTCATTGACCACAACATCATCCATCAGTTCCAGATGTGCCAGAAAAAGCAGTCCACGATGCAACTGCTGCAGATGCATCTCGACCGCCTCTTCTATCTGTTGCATCTGGACGCTCTCCCGCGAGATCGTACTCTCAAGTATCTGTTGTTGGCCATAGACCTTGGTATAGATCAGTATCAAAAGGTAGGGGATGAACCCTATCAGAAAGAGCAGTACCAGCAGTTTCGCGCTCAAAGAGCTCTTGATACGCTCCATCATGGTATGTACCAGACATAGACATGGTGTTTTCCGATAGCTGAAAGGGGGACATACCCTATGGTCCCAGGAAGCTTCTCGACATAACGCAAAACTGCTTCTACCGAGCTCAGGACCTTTGGAGGCCGTTTACCAAGGTAGTGCTGTTTGATCCAGTATGCATGGGTCTCATCCCGATCCATCTTCAATATCTTTCTCTCAAAAGCCTGACGTAGAGGATCATCCGGTCTCAAGCTCAAAGGCTTGATACGTTGAGCATCTATATAATGTCTCTTTCCGAGATAGAGCGCACGCAGATGCTCCGCATCCAGACGGGAGTCAGGAAGCGGGCCATGTCCTATGATGACCCACTGCTCCGCCAGGAGCGTATGAAGCGACAAGAGAAGGACCCATAATATACGCATCACCACACCACCTAAAAGAGTACCGAGAACGAGAGCAGTACTTTCTGCCACTGAGCATCAAGATCACGCTGATACTCTGCCTTCAATGCCATCGAGGCAAAAGGGCGATAGGTATAGCCGGCCAACCAGAAGATGACTTCATCATTGATCCACTCATTGTCCACACTCTCCACACGTCCGATCAGCTGATGTCGGATATTCAGCGCATAGACACCCTGAAGATATGCACTGCTGATCTCCTCTCCTCCCTCACTGTTCTGTCTGATACCGTACTCACCCATCACTTTCCAGTCCAGATGTTCATAGCGCAGTGCAGCATAACCATAGTACCACGCCTCCAAGGTATCACGCTCACGAAAATAGCCTCCAGTGAGCTTAAAGGTGAAGTCACTCCAAAGATATCGATACCCTAAAGAGAGATGGCGGTCGATATCAAAGTTGTTATAGGGGTTCTCATCATGAAAAAGTGTATCAAGGTCCGGTGTCGCCTGCAGCAAGAGGATCAACTGATGATATTTTCCCAGAGTGACATCAAGATCGACCCCTGTCGTAAATCGAGGCATGATCGTCCTGGTGACAAGAGGATTGGAGGTGGTATCACGCAGGACATTGATGGGGACCATGTTCCAAAACCCGATGGGAGAGTTGAACTTTCCCAGGGTCGTACGTACGATATCATTAGGTTCATAGCTGACATAGACACGTTCAGCATGGACATTATAGGAGCGCTCAGTCGTCTCGTTCTCACCAAAGCTCCGATGATACATGTCATTGATCTCCAACTCGCTCATGAACCGCCAGGCTCCACTCTCACCATAAAGCATCAATGCGACATCGTCAAGTGTCACATCACTGCGATCATCCAGGAGGTTTGCATAATCAACAGAGACATATCCACCAAGATAGAGCGGGGTCTCACCCAACTGCAGTCCCTCTCCAAAACGGTACTCACCGCCATAAAGGTTCGTGATCAGCAAAGATGATATAAAAAGACGGACAAACAGCGACAAATATGGTTCCTAGAACATGAGATAAAGTTTGGATACGAGCACTATTCTATCCTAAATCAGAAGGAGAGTCCCTGAGTTCGATCTTGGAGAGCGACACCTTAGCAGGATTTAAATATCTTATATCGTTATTGCGCTCTATCACCAGGACAGAGGCCTCAAGACGATGTACAGCAGAGGCCAGAAGTGCCGGCTCAATATTGAAAAGTGCCGTTGCGTATGCATCCAGAAGGTCGATGTCCCAACCATCACGCATCACCGTCATCGCACGATAATAGGTCGAAGAGGCTCCCTTCCCGGCATCAAGTATATGGTGGTTCTTCTCATCGATGAAACGTTCATAATCACCACTCGTAGAGATAGAGAGTGCTCCCTTGCCTGTCTTGATATGTCCGATATACCCTTTTCCCGAAGGATTACGCAGTGCGATCGTGAACACCTTGCCCTCAGTGACGATCTCACCGCCTACATCGACCAGGATACGTGTCGCTCCCGCCTCTTTCAGGAAAAGTGCGATCAGACGGGCAGCATACCCTTTTCCTATCCCACCAAGGTCCAGTCGCATCCCCTCTTCTTTAAGGAATATACTCTTGTCATCAACCGTTATCTTCGTGTAGTCGACAAGGCTCTGTTGTGCTTTAAGAAGTGCTTTTGGGGCAAGAGATTGGTTACTGAAGCCAAAATGGTATGCACCATGACTGACGGCCCCGATAGAGATGTCAAAACGTCCCTCTGTCTGTTTGGATGCTAAAAGGGCCCTCTGAAAAAGATGAAGGTCCTCCGCTCTACAGAGGACAGGCTCTTTTCCTGCCGCTCTGTTTATCGTCGACAAAAAGGAGCTCTCTCGATAGGCACTGTAGCGTGCTTCAAATGCTTTGGCGATATTATATGCTTCATACAGAAGCTTTTTGGAGAGGTTGGCACGAATAAGGAGATGAGTACTCATCACCTTCGCTTCGAGCGCTTTGTCAAACAGTGCCATGGGCACTCCTAAAACTTGTAATCTACCCGTAAAGTGGTATAGACCGCTTCCAAGGCATTAACATCATACCAGTTTTTAATATAATCGTTATCACTGGTGCGATAGTAATCGACACTTGCCGAGACCTTGTAAGGGCTGTTGACCGAAGGCTTATAGATCAAGGGGATCCCTATATCATAAGAGTCAAAGGCACTCATGCGATAATCGGTCGCAAAATAGGTGTCACTGACACTGTATCCGCCTACATCTTTTGAGAACGAAGCCGCACTTTGTGTATAGTAGCGTCCTCGCAGTCCAAGCATCCAGTGCGGATCAAGGTCATGCAGCCACTCGATGTTGAGGGTATGGGACTTGATATCCCAATCATCCTGATAGTACCGGTATCCGTAGTTGATACTGTTAGCTGCATTCAGCAGGTTCACCCCTTTAATAGCAAAAGCGTGTCCGGTACGCTGCTCCGGATAGTTCTCGAACTTGGCAAAACTGTCCTGTAGCACATAATGGTACGGTGAAGAGAGGAACCCCTCGCTGTACAGGTATGAGTAGACCAGCTGCATCGAGAATGTCGGCGAGATCAACTGGTTCACTGAAAGGTCGATCTTTCGCTCTTTACGATCACTTCGTGGAAGATCACGTTTAAAGACAGGGTCCCACTCATCAAAGGATTGAGAGAAACCGATACCGATGGCAGTATTGTCCTCGTTCAGCTGACGTACATAGTTCAAGAAGACTGCCTGGCCGACATAATCATTCTCTGTAGAGTAATAATACCCGCCGCTGACAGCATTGGCACCATCATCATAGGCCATGATCAGGGTCGGTGCATAACGTACGTCACCGAACCCTTCTTGTCCTGAAGCACCTGCGACCGCATCCGCTGTCACCGGATTACCACCATTGGTGATACTCGCAGCCGCGATAGCGTCCACACGCATCTTAAACCCTACCAAAAAGTTCTTGGAGAGGGTCTTCATCAGAGAGAAGGTCGGTGAATAGACCTGGACATCACCGGTATCCGCATAGGCATTGAACCCGACCGAAGCACTGTCCTCAAGCGAAGATGCAAAACTCTTTAAGAAAGGGACCATCAGCATCGCGCTGATAAAAAGTGTCTTGACTACCTGCATCCGCAACCTCCTTGAAAGGCACTGTCTCCGCCTGCTGAGGCCTCACGGATCAAGAAGATATGTCCCTCTTGTTCTGCACGCTCATCAAGCGGATTGAGTTTCATCTTGTCCTGGGCGAAATACTCTTTCTCATAAGGCATCACCCGTACCAGTTTGTCTGAACAGCCTGCCATCATCAACAGCAGTATGCTCGCTACTATATATCGCATGACACACCTACCTTAATGCATCGATATCGTGTCTCAATGCCTCGATATCTTCACTGTTAAGACTGCCTACGATGATCTTGCGTATGACACCCTCTTTATCGATCAGATAAGAAGAGGGCATCCCGATACAACGGTAGCTCTTAGGCAGCTTCTTCTCATTGTCATGCAGGACGATAAAAGGACGTTTCATCCCCAGCTCTTCCTCCACGGAAGCCAAGAACTCCTCGCTCTTACCAGCATCACTGTCAATACTCACCGCGACGATCTTAAAACCTTTCGGATACTGTTTCTGCAGCTTGTAGAACTCAGGCATCTCCTCTTTACAGCCACTGCACCAGCTGGCCCAGAGGTTCAGCAACACTACCTCGCCCTTAAAGTCCTCCATGGTGTAGCTCTTGCTTCCCTCAAGGTCCTTCAGTGAGAACGCTATCGCTTTGTCTCCCTCGACGACACCTGCTGCCAGATTTGCTATCAATGCCAATATAATGATCAATGTTTTCATTCTTTTTCTCCTATTTGCATAACTGTGGATTACTCTGTACAAAGAGTGGCTGGGTCACACCACCTGTGACATGACAGGCATTGCACGAACGTCTGTTGGCAAAATCTGCACTGTTGGTGATGTCGTAGTTGTCATACGTAAAGTTGTGCAGGCCGCTTGAAAGCGCCATCTCATTACCCGACGTATCTGTGATCTGTACATAGTAGTCACCGTTTATCGCATCGAGCATCCGCGCCAGGATAAAGAGGTTTCCTTTACCTTTATAGCCGTTAGAGCTGCTGTCTGTATAGCTCAATGAGCTGTAGACGACATTAGAACCGCTGTCTAAGAAGTTGACGACCCACTCTCCGCCACAACTGTTAGCAAGATCATCCTGATCACTGACAGACGGGGCCTTAAAGAGTGTCCCGCCGACAAAGAGATGACGCTCACTCTGCAGGTCTACGTTATGACATGCCAAGCAGTCACGCCCCTGAAAGTGCCACCCTTGGGTCGTTGTCGTCGTAGCACCCTCTTCTCCCTCTTCATCTTCACAGCCGAGAAAGCCGATCAACATGAACAGTATCAATACTCCATGTAATGTCTTCATGATCTCTCCTAGTTGTTACTTGCACCCTGTGTGATCCACTGCTGGATGGTCAGATACTCCGGTGATGTCGTAGTGATCACCATACCGCCATCATGGGCGATACTGCCGCTTGCCTTAAGCAGAAGTCTGGAGTTGTCCGGTGTCGTCGTATCCAGGAAGTTGTTGAGTGTCAGGTTCGAATAGGTCGCTGACGCCGTTGTGATCGTGAAGTTACCGCCATTTCCGTGACAGCTCTTACATTTGGTCTCAAGGACCGGCATCACATCTGAGGCAAAACTGACGGTCGTCGGCACGGTTGTCGTCATACCCGTATAGATACGTCCCGGAGCACCATTGGAACCTGTTGCGCTGTGACAACTGTTACAGTCAAGACGTGTCAGATCATGAGAGTCTGCCGCAGAGCTGTTGACGACGACACCACTGCTGTCGACCACCTGTGCCGTATAACTGTTGGGGATCGAACCTGACGAAGCTCTGGTATATGAGTTACCGCTTCCGCGTCCCGCCGTATAGTTGATCGTCGTACCCGTACTTGCCATATAGAGTCTCAGTGTATAGCCTGTCGCATACTTGCTGACATCACTGCCTGCTGCATCCAAAGTCGTAAAGACCGTTGCACCTGAAGTGAAAGACTCTTCAGAACCTGCACTGTGACATGTCGCACATGAGACACCTTGACTGTGTATCACCGTGTTATCATCATCCTCTGATGTACCGTCTGTACTGTCACACCCTGTCATCAATCCTACAAGTATTAGACTTGCTGCCATCATCTTTTTCATTTTCGATCCTTTAGGAGATATTTGAGACCATTATGAAGGAGCTTTATGAAGTTTTCATGAAGAGAGGAGAAATCAGAGCCAAGAAATCAAACAAAGTGGCAGACAAGATGATCTCACTATGATGACCGTGCACGACAAGAGAACTGTTTAGACGCCCTTTCTTGGGATGATGCCTCTCTTAATAATCTACTAACACTTATACACTACAATAGTATATGGCTAAAAAAATATTACTACTCGAAGATGACAGACTTTTGGCAGAGACCTTGCAAGAGCTCTTGGAAGATGAAGGATATCAGGTCACCCTGGTCACCGATGGCGGGCTTGCCGCAGACAAGAGCTATGATGAACAGTTCGACCTCTATATCTTTGACATCAATGTCCCCGAGATCAATGGACTGGAGCTCCTAGAGAGCTTGCGCAATGCAGATGACAAGACTCCGGCTATCTTCATCAGTGCCCTGGTCGACCTCAACTCTATCTCCAAAGGGTTTGCCGTTGGAGCCGATGACTATATCAAAAAACCGTTCTTCCCTGAAGAGCTCATCATCCGGGTCAATGCCAAGCTGGCACAACATCAAAACGATCTTATCACCTATAATGATCTCACTTTCGACCCCGTCACAAAGGTCCTGCGCAAAGAGGGGCACCCTCTCGCACTTGGCGAGGTACAGGAGAAGCTCTTTGAACTCTTTATCACCAACATCGACAAGGTCCTCGACAAAGAGCTGCTGATGGAGTCTCTTGAGAAACCCTCTCCTGCAGCCTTGCGTGTCGCTTTGACCAAGCTCAAGCAGACCACCGGACTCGATATTCAGAACCTTCGCGGTGTAGGGTACATCCTTAACAAGGCTGCTTGATGCATCGCGTCGAAGTCGAATCCTTCATCAAGAGCTTTCTGCTCTTCTCGATATCAATGGGTCTTCTTATTGCCACCCTTTTCTATCTTAACTACACCAAGGAGGCCCAGACACTTGACGAGACCCTCTTCTCCGAGATGCGCGTCTGCAGCTATGATCTAAAGTGTGAACAGTTCGTTATCGACTTCGTTCCCAAAGAGAGTCAGCGCTTCTATACACTTTATAAAGAGCATGATGGCATCAGCAGCTACTATCCGATTCCCGATTCAAATGACTTTGTGATGAAGATATCACTCGATGCACCTCAATATGAGCAGCTGCTTGATACACTTAAGAGAGAGGGATATCTTCAGTTTCTCGGGACCCTTGTCATCACCTTCATACTCTCAGTACTCTTCTCTTTATATGCCCTCTCTCCGCTGCGCAATGCACTTGCCCTGACCCAGGAGTTCATCAAAGATATCCTTCATGACTTCAACACCCCACTTGGAGCCCTCCGTCTCAACAGTGCCATGCTCAAACGTGAGATCGGAGAGAACAAAAAGCTTGAACGTATCGAACAGAGCGTACAGAATGTCCTTGACCTGCAGGAGAACCTCCGGGCTTACCTTCATGACCACGAGCAGCAGAAAGAGACCTTTTCACTTAAAGAGATCGTTGAAGAGCGTGTCGCACTCATCGAAAAGAGCTTTGGGGAGATCCGCTTCTTTATCGCTATTGATGCTACCAAGCTGCATACCAACAGACCGGCATTCAAACGTATCCTCGACAACCTTGTCAGCAATGCCGCCAAATATAACAGGCCAAACGGCTCCGTGACCCTCTCATATGATCCCGTCAACGCCACACTGAAGATCGCTGATACAGGCAAGGGCATCCAAAACCCCAAACGTATCTTCGAACGTTTCTATAAAGAGCAGGAGCGCGGTATCGGTATCGGTCTGCATATCGTCAAGAAGTTGTGCGATGAACTGGGGATCAAGATCACTGTAGAGAGCCAAGTCGCTAAAGGTACTGCCTTCACACTCTCACTTCAACATCTCATCATCCGCTAACACTTCGCTAACATAAAACTCACACTTCACTAACACAACTGTGCGATACTATCACTGTCAAAAAAACATAAGCCTCTCTCAAAGAAGCTGAAAAAAAGGAAAGACAATGAAAGCAATTACACTAAGTACAGCAACACTTATCCTGCTTGGAACGCTAACAGTAGGTATGGCAGACACAACAGAGACTACAGTCGAAGGCACTGTGACCGAACAGACACTGACTCAGACTGAAGCACAAACACAGACACGTGAGATGAAACAGGAGCGTGTACGTCAGATGAACCAGTTCAAAGAGCAACTGGCAAACATGACAGACGAAGAGCGTGAGGCTGCGATCGCAGAGATGCAGGCACAGATGCAGACTCAGACACGTACCCGTACTCAGACACGTGACCAAAGTACCAAGACAGCTGAAGAGCAAGCTTCTGAAGCGACACAGACCATGACACAGACACGTACGATGACACAAGAGCACAGCCGTACTCAAGAGATGTCACAGACACAGCAGATGCAGCAGATGCAGCAGATGCAACAGCGTCATGGTGCAGATATGGAGGTCCACAGTACGATGGAGAACATGCAGACTCCAACAGGTACCGTACCAACAGGCGGTATCGATACCAACTTCCCACAAAGATAGACACCTCGGGTGTATCCAGAGTGGTACACCTGTACTTTCAACCAAGACATACACTTACATTTCACTAACACTTTTATGAGATAATATAAGATCGAGATCTCAAGAAAGGCCCTATTGATGAAACAACTATCCATACCACTTTTATTGACAATACTGACCACCCTTTCTGCAGAGAGCAATCTCTCTATTGACCAGCAGATCGCCGCCATGAGACAGGCGACACCTCAAGAGCGGGTCACCTTGATGAACCAGTTCAAACAGCAGCTTGCTACGATGAATGCCCAAGAGCGTGCCAAAAGCATCAGTCAGTTACGTGAGAAGATGCAGCAAAAGAGTGCTCAAGAAGAACAGACGATGCACAACAAGGTCCAGCAAGACCAGATGCAACAGAGTGAGAAGATCCAGCGCATGGAACAGATGCAGCAGCAGCACGGTGGGGATCAATATATGCATCAGATGGGCAAAGGAACTCAGGAGATGGGCGATACCATGCCTGTCAAACCACCACAGCATCCCTAGTTGCAGCGACACTTAAGACTTATTTTTAAAGGAACAGCTATGTTACGTCTACCTCTCTCTCTCATGTTACTCTCACTCTCACTATTCGCCTTCAGTGATGCGGACCTTGACGGTGTTGATGACAGTATCGATCAATGCCCAGGGACATCTCTCACAGAGTTAGTCGATATCAGCGGATGTACCATCAAAAGTCTGGAGAGTCCCCACCATTTTGACCTTATCCTAGGGGCAAGCTACTCCCAGATAAGTCCTATTCAGGAGCAGACAGACACACTTACCGCCTCTCTCCAGGCAGACTATTACTATAAGGGGTTCTCTCTACAAGCCTCTACTGCCTACTATAGCTCTGAGACCAGTAACATCAACACCAATGGGATGACAGACTCTTTCGTCGGCGCGTACTACCAGCTCCAACCTGTTACAAACCTCTCTCTGCGTCTCGGAGGAGGAGCGATCCTGCCGACCTATGAATCTGACTTTAACAACAACAATACCGACTATACCTTCTCAGCAAGCCTGAGCTATCTGTTCAAAGACTTCAACCTCTTCGGCAGCTACAGCTATACACTGATCAACGATGATGACTTTAGCTATGATGAGTATGACACAGCAGGCGTCATCACCGGTCAGACAGATGTCTACTACCAGAATACCAGTGCTTACAATGTCGGTATCGGTTACTATCCGACCAGCAGACTCTATACCAGTATCTCCTATAACCATGGTGACAGTATCTATGAGAAGTTTGTCAGCAGTTCAGCTGGTACGACGACACAGGACCCTCTCGAGACTGTCTCTGCCTACCTGTTCTATACCATCGACAAACACTGGTTCGCTACTGCAAGCTACGCCTACGGCCTCACCGATACGGCGAGCGACCACTATGCCAACCTCCGTCTGGGATACTACTTCTAAAAACGGTACTCTGAGAGTATGCGCATATAGTTGGCCCGCTGATATGCGGCGGGGTTTGAGGTGTGCTGCAGGGAGATGCTTCCCTGCATCTGTCTGATGGAGTCATACTCTCTCTCCTCCATCCACGACTCAAGCTGTCCCAGGAGCTTCGTCACATACCCCTCTCCATGTTCCATGATCGCTGTGACCATCTGCACGGCATCTGCTCCACTCATCATCGCCTTTAAGATATCCTCATAACTGTGGACACCGTTCGAGGCACAGAGCGAAGCGGAGACTTTTTTATAGAGTATGGCGCTCCAGCGCAGTGACTCGCTCAAGTCTTGTGAGCGGCTCGGATTGACATGGGGAGAGGAGATAAGTGCTTCAAGGTCGATGTCGACCTGTACCGGGCGATCGAAAAGCACCAGACCTTTCGCCCCCACATCACTGAAACGCTTCGCCATATTGGCCGGTGCCGAAAAGTAGGCGTTCATCTTTACCGCTACCGGAATATCTACCGTCGCAATCACCGCCTCAAGGGCATCAACATAGAGCTGCTCTATGATACGCCCATCGAGTTCGGGATCGGTCGGTATGTAGGTGATGTTCAACTCCAGCGCGTCAGCTCCCGCCTCTTCAAGCTGTTTTGCATAACGGATCCAACCCCCTTTGGAGACCCCGTTGAGCGAAGCGATGATCGGTATCTCGACACTGCGCTTGAGTCTCATGATCTCATTAAGGTAGTGCTCTGACTCCAGATTGCTCAACTCGACATCAGGAAAGTAACCGACCGCTTCCGCATAGCTCTCACTCCCCTTGAAGAGAAAGTGGTCGATCTCATGGTGTTCATGGTTGATCTGCTCCTCAAAGACCGAATGCAGGACTACCGCTGCGGCTCCTGCGTCTTCAAGCCACTTTATAGAGTCTTGAGAGGCAGTCAGCGGTGACGCCCCTATGATGATGGGGTTCTCTAAAGTCAGTCCCATATACTCTGTACGCATATCTTTCATGATGATCCCTCCTTCTCATCTCTGTTCTGTTCAGCCACACTCTCCACCTGCTCACCGTAGTAGGCCTCAAGGTTGCTGTAGCGCTCATACATCGCCTTGGCATGGGCACGTGCGGTCTCCAAAAAGAGTGCGGCACTGCCAGCGTTCATCTTCTCGACCATCTTGAAGCGGGTCTCCTGGTACATGAAGTTCTTCACATCGATCTTCGGTGCCTTATAGTCAAGATGCATTGGGTTCTTACCCTCTGCCGCCAGGTCGGGGTTGTATCTAAAGAGCGGCCAGAGCCCGGCATCGACCGCCAGTTTCTGATGGTCCATACCGTAGCGCAGGTCATAGCCGTGGGCCACACAGTGTGAATAGGCGATGATGATAGAGGGACCATCATACCGTTCTGCTTCCAGAAAGGCCTTGACCGTCTGTCCGTCATTGGCACCCATCGCCACACGTGCCACATAGACATCCTCATAGGCGATTGCCATCATCGCCAGGTCTTTCGGCAGCTGCGGCTTTCCGCCAGCTGCAAACTTCGCCACGGCACCCGTAAAGGTCGCTTTGGACTGCTGTCCTCCGGTGTTGGAGTAGACCTGTGTGTCCAGTACCAGGATATTGACGTTCTTGCCGCTCGCCAGGACGTGGTCAAGCCCGCCATAACCGATATCATAGGCCCAGCCGTCACCACCGATCATCCAGACCGACTTCTTGACCAGATAGTCACTCAGACCCAAAAGTTTTTGAGCCACGTCGCTACCTAGTGATTCAAGCTGTTTTTTAAGCTGCTCTACCCGCTCACGCTGCGCATAGATATCTGCTTCATCATGCTGCTCTGCCTCCAGGATCTCTTTGGCTAAAGCGGTGTCGATACTGCCGGAGAGTCGTTCAAGCAGCGCTCTTGCACTCTCGCTGTGTCGGTCTATCGCCAGCCTGAAGCCCAGACCAAACTCTGCATTGTCCTCAAAGAGCGAGTTCGACCAGGCCGGACCGCGTCCTTCACCGTTTTTCTTCCAGGGGGTCGTCGGCAGATTACCCCCGTAGATGGAGGAACACCCTGTCGCATTGGCGATCACCATACGGTCACCGAAGAGTTGGGATGCAAGCTTGATGTAAGGGGTCTCACCACAACCCGGACAGGCCCCCGAGAACTCGAAGAGCGGTTCAAGGAACTGACTCTCTTTGGCCTTGGAGTGATCGATCTTGCTGCGGTCATAGTCAGGCAGTTCCATAAAGTAGGACCAGTTCTCTGCTCCTACCTCACGCAGTGGCTGCTGCGGAGACATGTTGATCGCCTTGAGGTTGGTCTGCGACTTGTTCTTGGCCGGACAGACCTCGACACAGAGTGAACAGCCGGTACAGTCTTCGACGGCGACCTGTATGGTGAACTGCTCTCCCTCTTCAAAGCTCTTGCCCTTGACCTGGGTAAAGTGAAAGCCCTTCGGTGCATCAGAGAGCACTTTCTCATCGACCACCTTGGAACGTATGGCTGCATGGGGACAGACGATGACACACTTGTTACACTGTATACAGACATCAGGGTCCCAGACCGGTACCTCTATGGCTGT
>Ga0256843_1001145_pt1 | contig 21425 bp, 16 predicted proteins | sample AlvinellametaG_FD_191572 | JGI IMG/M metagenome (GOLD analysis project Ga0256843, IMG submission 191572) | Pompeii worm associated microbial communities from hydrothermal vent at the East Pacific Rise, Pacific Ocean - Alvinella | ecosystem: Host-associated > Annelida > Integument > Unclassified ... | reverse complement strand
ATCTATATATCGATAAAACAAAGCTGTATCATTTAAAACACTCATCTCTCCTATTTCATTTAATTTATAATCTATCAAACTCAATAAAGGAGTTGAAAAATACTCTAATGAAGCATCATAGTCTCGTGGATTTTTTAATAATAGAGCAGAGATTGGAAATACCATATCTTTGGGTGTAAAATTTTCAAGGGCTAATATATTATGTAGTAAAAAACGATGAATTCTACCATTTCCATCTTCAAAAGGGTGCAAATATACAAAACCATAAGCAATAGTTGAGGCATGAACCACTGCTAGATTAGAACAGCTAACCATTTTGTTATGAGCATGAATTAACCCATTCATTAGCTCTTCTAAATCCTCAGGTTTTGGTGAGATATAGTGAATTTTTTCCTCTTCAAATGAGAGACTCTCCCCTACATAATTTTGTGAAGTTCTATAATTATTAGCTCTAAAACGACTATCAACAATACGATTTTGCAACTTAATCAGTTGTTTTTTAGTACAAAAATCATCACTATTTGCCTCTTTTAAAAGGGCTATAAACTTCTCAACCCTAGAACTAGACGGCTTGACTCTCTCTATCTCAAAAGAGGATTTTGTCTCTTTGGTATAGAGATAACTCAATGCTCTTTTGAGTATAGACACAGGATATTTAGTCAAAATCTCTTTTGATTTTTTGGATAAATCCAAAGAGTCAAATCTTTTTAAAGTAGCTGTTTTTCTAACTATAGGACAAAATGCTCTATCCCCTAGTAGATTATCTCGCACTCTTTGCCTTTTGATAGAGATTGGATTTGGCAAAGTATAGTATCTATTCTCTTCTAACAAATCCACATAATTTCCCTGCTTCAAATCATCAATAGGGAGTGTCTTATTGGTTAAAAACTCATAAAAATACCAAATCCGTCTAATATATTTTCCTGTTGGTTTTGCTTTTATAGACTCTATTATCTCCTGCTCTTCTATTTTATCAAAGATAAGACTAAGTAGAACCAAATTAACCCCATCATATTTTAAAGCAAACTCCAAATGCTCCATAACACTATCATTAATCGCATACTTTTTAGGATAAATCTCATAAACTATTTTATTTTTTATCTCTTTTTTATGAGTATGTGTATCAATAGATATAAAAGAGTAGTGCCAATTTGGCAAAGAGTCAATACCAAACCTATCTATAAGAGCTTTATAACCAACAGATTTTAGTTTCATAGCTACTATTTCCTTGAAAAACTATTATTTTATTTGAAAAATAGTTATATTTTCTATATTTTATCGTAAAATTATTATATTTTTGATTTTTTTAGAATTATGATTATCTTATATAACCACCCCTTTAAGTCCTTCTTGTTCTATATCTCTACTAAAATCTCGATGTAATACAATATCCACAGGTTTATGCAAAGCTCTTTTTAATCTAGTTAATGCTTTTGTTTTCTGCTCAATAGAGCTATCTTTAGCTACAATAAAAAGGTCAATATCTCCATCCCTTTTACTATTATCTACTCTACTTCCAAAGAGATAAATTTTTCCTTTTTGGAATATATCTAAAAATGTCTTTTTTATGGCTTTTTGTTGTTTTGGGGTTAGTCTCATATTTTAGTCCTTATAAAACCCTAATTAAAATATCTCTTTTAGATATTTCTTAGTCTCTTTGAAGTATTTATCAAAATTTTCTATATCATGCTTTGAATTTCTTGTTGTTTCAAGTTGATGTGCAATATTATTTCTGATTTCACTAATTTTTTTATCGTAAATGTGTATAAACTTTTTTTGCTTTGAACCGTTAGAATATTTATATAAATCATATAAAGTATCTTTGGCTTTTTGTCTATCATTTTTACTGTTTTCATTTAATTTATTTTTTTCACAAACATAACTAACTGTTGCTTCTGCTAGAGCAATATAAGCAAGAGCATAATTATTTTTATCTGCAAAAAAACGAGCAAGTTTAAATTGAAAATCACTTAAATTTTTTGAGGCTAATCTATTAACAAAACTTTTAACTCTTGGTACAATAAGTTTAATAATTCGATTTTCATTTTCAGTAAAATAATTTAAATGATTATTTAAATTATTAATTGAGTTATAAATAGATGTCATATATGCTATATTAAAAGCATCTTTCATACTTATTAATACATTGTAGCCTTTAGTATCTATCTTACCATTTGATAATTCTACAAGCCTATCTAAAGAGGCAAATTTCTCAAGCTCTTCAATGGCTTTTGCCCACTCAAGAAGCTCAAAAAATATATTAAAGTCTAATATTTCAGATTTATTTCCTGCAAACATTCCATAAAGAATTGCTTTAGGTTTTATTCTTTCGTTTAGTTGTGATAAAAACTCCAATGCAAATATATTTAAAATCGGCATATATCTAAACCCATGAGTTATGTCTAAATATATCTCATCATCTTCAGATAGATATTTTTTAATTTCTAAAATTTTTTCAAAATTACTCCAAACCTCATCACTATCATTTTTTCCATAATCCAATAAAAAACATTTTGAACCATTGGATTTTAAATATATATCTATTTGATTATTTAATCCTTCTAAATCATTAACTGTTAGAGTTTTATCTTTTTTCTTTTTTGTTAAATCATCTAAATATTCTTCATTTTCTCCATCATATTTAAAATATAGATTATCCCACATTGAACCAACAGTTCCTATAAAATAGATTTTATCTATATTGAAATGTTCAACAATTACTTGTGATGTTAAAGTATTAGTATAAGATTTTCCACCTATATTATATGTCGTTTCAACATAGTCACTATCACTATCTTTTCTAATATCTCCTGTACCTACCGATGTTATTAGTATTTTTGCCATTTTTTATCCTTTTATCAATAAATTATATAACTCTGCAAGTTCTAAATCTGTTGCTTTATTTTTATCTCTTTTTATTAAAAGTGTTCTCATTTTTTTAAAACTATCCATATCTTCTAAATCTTCATAAGCATAATATATATCATCACTAATTATATCATCTGCTCTATCATTCAATACCAACTTTAAATGATTATAATCATAATATGGTAAATCCTTACAACTCTTTTTAATGTAATTTTCAATAGCTTTTTTAAACTCTTTTGAAAAACTTTTTGGCGTTTGATTTAATAATTCTTGTTGTTGTCTAGTCTCCTCTTTCTCTTTTTTTAGTTGCTCCATTTTATTATTTTCCTTTTCAATAAAGGATTCAATTATTTTAGCATCAAATAGAGAAGATGGTGTTTTTACAGATACCTTTTTTAATTTTGTAATAAGTGGCAAACATCTTTTACTATTTTTATGTTCTCTAAACTCATCTGTGCTTTTTGTAGGGTCAAGTATAAGATATTTTAATTTATCATCAATATTTAACCCCTTACTAGCCATAGAAAAAAGCTCTTTTATCTGTTCTGTCTCTAGCCAATTATTACTTATCTCTCTTTTCATTAACTCTTCATAAGTCTGTAAAAGCTCTATCTGTTTTTTAGCACTCATATCAATATCTATAGAAATTTTTCCAAATCCATAAGGTTTTGCCATACCGATACTATGATAAAATTCCTCACTATTCCCATGAAAAGTTAATGCTGAAATAATAGCTCCAAGCTCTGCTTTTCTTAGATTATGATATCGCAGTTTACCACTAAATGTAAACTCATTAAAAAGCTTACTCTCTTTATCATAAGTTCCTAGTGGCTGAAAGGTTGTAGAGGATTTTTCATCTCTTTGATGTATTGTTGGATTGGGTATCTTTTGTTGTATAGGATACCTTTTTCTTCCCCTTATCTCTGTCTTTTTACTCATCAAAGTATTATATTCATTTGACTCTATAGTTCCATTGGTTCTACAATCCTGTTTCATATAAATAGGATAATAAGAGGCTCTTGGACTTCCTAAAACTGTAGTAATTGTTTTAAAAATTGGAGGTTTAGTATCTGCTTTAAAATGGCTAAATTGTACTCTTCCTTTTAATGCTTTTTTACTATCTTCATCTATAAAACCAAAAATAGTCTCTGCTAAATCGGCTCTTTTATCAAAATGCTCTTTTGAAACTGTTTCTATAGCATTTTTGATACTATATTTATATGGTAGCTTATAGAGATAGGATAGACCAAAATGTTTAATCTTACCTTGATTATCCTTTTGAAAAAATACAGGAACTTCTTCATCATTCTCTAATTTTTTTTTCCAATAAGTCCAATCTGATGATTCTATTGGTTGTGTTTTTCTACCATCAAAATAGGCAAATTTAAAATTATCAAATACCTCCTCCTCAATTATAAGCTCTTCTCCATTTGATTTAAAAAATATAAACTCATATATCTTTCCATTGGCATCTTTACCCTCTTTTCTACCACTTGATTGTCCTGTTAAAACAATAGTTCCCTCTCTCTCATCTCCTATTATATAAATCTCTTTACCATTATCCTTTTTCTTATAAGAGAATTTTTGAGTCAATTTTATATCTTTTAACATCTCATATTTATATTCTGCTGTTTTATTGTATTCTACTTTCTCATCAAAAATACCTCGTTTAAAATATGTTGCAAAAGAGTTATCAAGCTCATCTTGTCTAATTCTAGCAGGAGTACCACAATCTTCAACAACATAACCATTATCCTTTTTTTTAAGCCAACCACAAAAAGTACTTTTTTTCATCTCTTTCATATAGAAATTTTGTGAATCTGACATATCTCTCACAGCATAAGTATCATCATTAAAAAAACTCATCTTAGAAAAACTCATAATCTCCAAAACATTACGAACCATACCTTTTACAGATGTTGCAGGAATATAATACTCCTTTTTACCATTAGGATATATATGATGACAAAACTCCTCTTTCTCCTTATGGTCTCGTATAAAAATCGGACTCTTAGCCGTAATGGTTATTTCTATCTCTCCACTCTCCCCATCACTAAATGGAATATCATGACTCACTCTATCAGCCCAATTAGGGAAAAATACCTTTTCGCTCAACGGTACAAAATTAAATGGTGCTGTTATCATCTCTTGCTCCTTGTTCAAATATCAGATGTTTTATTAGCTTGATTAATATCTCTTTTTCATTTGGATTGCTACTTGCTATAAGTAGTGTTAGTGCTGTTAGGGCATTATCATTTATCTTTTTTTCGCCACTCTTTTTATAAAGATAGTCACACTTATTGAGAAAATAGATAAACATAAATGAAGCACTTCTTTTATTACCATCACTAAATGGGTGGTCTTTGATAATAAAATAGAGTAGATGAGATGCTTTGTCCTCTATACTTGGATAGAGTTCTACTCCTCCAAAAGTCTGATATAGATTACCTATAATTCCATCTAACTGCTTATCCCTCTCATTTGCAAAAAGCTCTGTAGCTTCCCCTTTGGCTATAAGATTGGATTTAAGCTTTTGCAAAACCTCTTTTGTTTCATTATAGGTTAAAACCTTATCACTCTTATACCCTTCAAAATCATCTATACTATTTTTATCATAACCCTCTAGTAGAGATAGTGTTTTGCTATAGTTTTGAAGTAAACTCAAAAGCTCTTTTTCATATCCTATCTGTTTGATAGATAGAAACTCTATAGTCTGTTTTAAATTTTCTAAAATGGTTTTGGTTTGAGATAGTCTCTGTTGATTAATAGCATAACCATCTATAAGATACTGCTTTAGTATGCTTGTTGACCATTTTCTAAATTGTGTAGCAAGTTTTGAATTAACTCTATATCCAATAGCTATAATCATATCAAGATTATAAAACTCTACTACCCTCTTAACCTCTCTTTTACCCTCTTTTTGAACTGTTTCCATTTTGGAAATAGTTGAACTATCCAATTCTTCTTCTGATAAAATATTTTTTATATGTTTATTAATAGCAGGTACTTTTGTACCAAAAAGTTCTGCTATCTGCTTTTGATTTGCCCAAATAGTTTCATGCTCCAAATCCCCTCTAAAGGCTATCTCTCCATTTGGGGTTTGGTATAACTCTGTATTATTCATTGTCAAATCCTGCAAAAACAATTTTTTGTAAATTCATTATTTTCATATTTTCACAAAGATTATCCTCTTTGGTTTCCCATATTTGAACCATTTTTACTTTATGGTTAAACCCCTTTATATCCGTAAGAAAACTCTGTATATCTCTATCTTCTATATTAGAAATATCACTTCTACTAACTATCCAACTATCATTAATCTGTTTTATAGATATTGACTCTTTATTATTTACAAAATGAGCTTCAAAAACAAAACCATTTTCATTTTCTATTTTGGGATTATCTGTTATAAAAATATCTCTAGCTTTATCTATTGCTCTGTGAGAAAATTGCACATAGCCTTGATAACCGTTTAAATCATTTATAAATTTTATAACCTCTATATTTGTAGCTATTTTCATATCTGCTCTCCATCTCTATAGCATTTACCACTAAATACTCCATGCCCTTTTGTTGTCATTCCACCAAGTGGTAAAAGACCATTGCATATATCTTTTAAAACTTTCTCAAAAATATCTTTATATTTAATATCTTCTCTTAAAATAAGCACTACCTCAAACTCATCACTATGAACTACTTTTTCTTGGAATAATGCTCCATCAATCGCTCCACCTGTAAATCTATCTATTGCTACATGGTCAAAAACCTTTGTTTGATAGTTACTTTTAAAAGAGTCACTAAAAAGAATATTGCCCTTTTTACCTAGCTCTTCTTCATCAACTATCTCTTTTTTATGACCAAAAATCTCTACTACTGCTAAATTATTCTCCTCTTTATAGTTTTCAAACTCCTCTGTACTTATAGTATCTGCAAATATTTTATTCTCTTTGTTATAATAATATGCAACTCTATGAGAAATTGCTCCTTTTATAGAAGAAGCTGGAATTAATAGCTCTCTCTTCTCAAATTCGGGCTTATTATCTCTCCATACAATAATATCTTCTATTACAGGTATCATATCAGCATCACTATCTCCAAATCCACTACCAAATATAAAGAAATCATCAGGAGTTAGTTTGAGTATATAAGTTGTATAATCTTTATGAGTTTTAGGAGTATAATTACTACTTAAAATAGTATTTAAACTGTTTTGAAACTCTATATACTCTTTAGTGTGAAATTTATCTATTTTTATATCTACTACCTCTATCTCTCCATACCCTTTAGTGCTACCTCCACCTAATCTAAAAGTTTTGTTATATAAGCTATCTAAAATTTTTTCAAAACTCTCTTGATTATCTTCTATAGTTATACTAAACTTAAATCTAGCACCCCTATAGATAACCTCTTCATCAAATTTAGATTTGTCTCTAGTAACACCTTTATGTGTAATTGCTGTATGTTCTCTAATTGGTAGCGTTTCAAATTTTTCTAAAAATTTAGATTTTTGAAGTAGTAATGTCTCGTGAACGCTCATATTTTCATCTAACAAAAGAGCATTGGATAGTATAACTCTACTTCCATTTTCATTTCCAAAAATCTCATCTATATCACCACTAAACTCTCTTCTTAAAACCCCTGCAATAGAAGTTCCTAGTATCATAGGTAGTCTATTCCAATCTTTTTGTATAGGAGCATCTCTAAAAAAGCTACTCTCATTACTTCCTATTTTTAGAGGAGTTTTAGCTTCTATAATAATATGTGCTATATGTATCATTTTGTCTCCTTTTGTAATCTAAGAACTACTAACATAAGATACTCTCTATCATCATTTAAAAGTTTTTTAAACTCTTTTATCTGATTTTCAGACCATTTTTTTACACCGTTGGAGATATATTCAATGATTTTATCCTTATATGTCTCATCATTACTATTTAAAATAGCTCTAACTCTTCCCCATTGGGATTTTGAAATATCTCTATAAGTTTTTTTCATCTGTTCAATACTTTTTTCTAACTTTTGAAGCATCTCTACAAGTTTTGTTTCACTCTCTTTTCTAGCTTCCAAAAACTTAATAGTATTGTTTATCTTATTTGAACTATTTTTTATCTTTTTAATATCTATCTTGTTAAAACTAAATTCATTTACAAATAAAAAATTAGGATTGACAATAATCTCTCCAAACCCCTCACTCAAATATGCTCCTACTCCATTTTCTATCTTCTCTTTTTGAGTTGCTGTCAATTTTTTTACGACTACTACACTTCCTCTATTTATGACTACTCTTTGATAATCTTTGGTCTCTCTAGCTCTTGTATATGGAGTAAAAGTAGAAGTTCTAATTTGAGTTTTTTCATATACTACATCTAAATCTTCTGTAATATATTTTACATCTAGTGTTGGGTTATTGTGTTTATCAAAAAGAGCTACTCTACTTTTGAGATATAAATAGTCATAATCATTTGACTCTTTTACAAAATACTCCTCTTTACCACCTTCACTAATCTCTATAAGCCCATACTCAGCACTTCTTGATTTACCAAGTCTTTGTTTATTCAAAAGATAACTTTTAATCTGCTCTATATCTATACTCTCATCATAACTTATACAAAATTGCCAAATAGAACCTCTTTTGATAGCTCTATATCCATACATAGAAGACTCTTTACTTCTTCTTTTGCTCTTATCATAAGCACTTTTTTGAGAGTATTTATAATCAATGATTACCTCATCTAAATCTTTAGTGATATAGTTATCTCTCTTTTGTTTGAGTTGATTAAATTTGGAAAAATCCTCTATTCGATGATGATTAAATATTATACTTTTATCCAACTTCTCATGAAAAAAGGAGAGAGGCATCTTATAAGTAACTTTTTCATCAACAACTACTGTAGCATCTCCAAATCTAACCTTTCCACTATGAAAAACATCAAAAGGATTATCAAATTTGCTATAGTTTTTTGCTACTATTCCCAAAAAATTACTACCCGGTATAAAATCTAACTGTTCAATTTTACCCTCATTGTTTGAAGTTGCATGAAGTACAATATCACTTAAAAATTTTACTCTAAAATATGCTTTTTTCATTTTATTACCTCTATTTTACATCTGCCAAGCCCTCTATTTCTATTAAGCCCCATTCTTTTAACTGCTCTAAAAGCGTCTGTAATATCTTTATTGGCTCCTACAATCTCTGTATATAAACTCAAAGGTACAACAACCTCAATCTCTCTTAAGCTATCTTGAACTGCTATACCCTTATCATTAATTGCTGTTGAGGCAATGGTATCATAGAGATAGTTTTGCAGTTGTTTAGATACAATCATATCTTTTTCATCTCTATCTAAAGTAGCGTTTGAAAAATACAGCTCCCCCTCATCAATACCCTCTACTCCAAATAGTTTATCAATATCTACAAACCCTAACTTTTCATACTGCTCTCTTATAAGTCCTTTTATAGTTCTACCTGGTATATAAGGAATATACTCATTATCTTTTACAACCATACTATCAAATCTAGCACCTGCACTTAATCCACTACTCAAGTGCCAATAGTCCAAAAAAGTTATCTTATATCTCATTTTACACCCCTTTGTGTATTTGAAATAATCTGTAAAACATCATAAATTGGTGTTTTATAATGATTATCTTTTTTAATAATTAGATTTTCACTACTTAGATTGTTATCAAATCGTTGTAGAACTTTAGTAGCAGAATTTAGAACATCATGTGAACTTACCTCGTTAATCCTTTTCAATAAAGCTTTGGCTAAATAACTATTTTTATCAAGTTCACTAAGCCAATTTCTAAGTCTAGTTATAGGAGAGTCATCAAATCTATAAATCTCACACAAATAGATAAAATCCCTAATTTTAGGCTTCTCTTTTTCATCTAAATAGTATGGTCCAAAATCTAACCTTATCTCCTCTTTATCATTTCTAATTGTAAGCTCATTCTCTATATATAAATCCCAATTTTCAAAATTGCTACTTTGAATATTGTGAAACATCAAACAAGATGGTGCAAGGTTGGGATTTATTTTTTTTGCATCTTTTTTTGCCTCTTTACATAGCTCTTCTGCCAAATCAACAGCATAATGAAAAGGAAACTTCTCATTACAAATTGCAATACCTGCACATGCTGTTAATTTACTGCCTAACTTATCTTTGGTTTTTAGCTCAAAGTTTTTCAAAAATTTATAGGTAAATTCCAAAGCATTATTAGCATTACAGATAACGGTAACATCATCTCCTCCTAAAATGACTTCTCTTATATCCATACTATCATCACAAGATAATTTAAAAGCCTCTTTTGTAGCATTATCTAAATTTTTAGAAAACTCACTAATTGAACCTTTTAGATTTTTAATAAGAGAGCCTAATCCATTACCATCTATATGAATTACAGCTACTTTATTTTTACTATTTGAGAAATCAGAAATATTTTTAAACTCTTTGTTTCTTGGATTATTGTTTAAAAACTTTTTATAAGCTTCTCTTTTTTGATAAGATGCCATATCCAATATCTCTTCATCTACTAATACAGCTCCTTTTGCTGTAGAAGAAGCCAACTTTGTAATATTTAAACTTAAATCCAAAGGAATGCTTGGTCTATTTCTTTGAATTTTTAGTCTCTCCTCTAATATTGTTCTCTCATTAGAGTTTGGTTCATTATCTTCTATCTCTACTATAGCTTCAGAAAAAGTCAATCCGTATGCTCTATTTAATGTCTCTTTCTTGAAATAGAGTAAAAACTCTTGTAACTCATCTTTATTATAAAAAACAGCTTTCATATTCCCAGCCGCACTCATAATAAACTTGGTTTTATACTTCTCTATCTCTTCTTTAAAGCTATCTTCAATATCTTTGATAATCTCACTAGCCCCCACAATCTCCTGCAACTTATTGGTCTCAAAAATAAACCCTTGAATACCTTGAATACTTGCACCATATAAATATTTTCCCATCTTATCCTCTCTTTTTAAATTTATGCCTATTTTGTTTTATCGGTGTTTTCAGGGGAAAACACCTTACAAATCCTCAACCAAAATCCGACCAAGCCCCATAACAGTCTGCTTACCCACACCAATTATCTCACCTAATTTCAAAAGCTCATAACTCCTTTTATCAATATCCAAAATAGCCATCTCTCCTATTATTCCGTCCATATTCATCTGTTTGCCTTGTCGGTTGCTTTTTCTAAGCAAAGGTTTATACTCCAAAAGCTTTAGTGATGTCTTATACTCAGGGGTATAATCTAACTTAAAAGCTCTCTCTCCTGTTTTAAACTCTTGCTCTTTTTGATATATCGAACGCAAAATATCCTCTATATCTATATCATCTCTTAGAAATTGGTTATTTTTTTTAATTCTAAGTGGCGTTAGTAATTTTATCTTGATATTTGGACAAAAGCTGTCTATTTGGAAGATTTTTGGCTCTATATTTAGATTTCTGAACTCTTTTCCATCAAAAACCTCTTGGTTGTTGACTTTTATAGTTAGATTATTGAATTTATAGTTCTCTTTGGTTAATCCTATTTGAGTGAGCATCATATGCAAAGCACTTAATATATAAGGTAAACTATCTGTTGCTTCATTAAAAAGATAGAGTCCAAAATCAAATTTGCCACTGCCTAACTCTATATCAAAACGATATTTGTGAAAACTATTTGCTTTTTCATAAAAGCTATAATATAGACAACTCTCTTGTGCAAAACAGTTTTCACATCTGTAGCTAGGATTTATACATGTTACTTTTTTTAGAGCATATCCAAAAGCTCCTCTTAGCATTGAGCCTATAAAGTATGAAGCTTTGTGTGTAGTATCTATTTTTATTTGAATGTGGTGGTAGTTCATTATATCTCCAGTTTTTTTATTAGACTTCTTGCAAAACTCTTTGGAATCGGAGACTTTCTCAAAGAGAATGAATGGCACAAGAGTCCCGAAAAAAGCGAGGCTAAAGCCATCGGTTCCTAATTTTGAAAGAAGTTTATTTAATCCACCTATAAAGAAAAGCTAACTAATTCCCCTCTCCTTAGTCTAGGTAAAACATCTATTTTGATTTTACGGATTAAAAAACTTTTTTTGGCTGTAGATATGGAGCTATCAGAAATTATATCTCTTAGTTTTTTACTATAATATCCAAACAGAAAAGAAGCCAGAGCTTTTTTGAACTCATCCTCTTGCATCACTTTTATACTCTCATCTAACATTAACCCTGTGAGATTTGGATTATCTGTTTTGTTATGAATGATAGCTTCAAGCAAAGAGCTATAGTTCCCAAACATAGATGGTTCTGCTACCTCTAGTAGTGTATCTATTAGATTTCTATTCTCTATCAATGTCTTTAGGATACTTAGCTGACCTATATCATCCTTTGGAGCTGAAAATCTCGATTTGATATTCTCTACTTTTGAGCCAAACAGTGCTGTGGATACTCCAAGAATAGTAGATGCGTGAGGGATATATGACTCTCTAAGGATTGGACTAAGTTTATCTAGGTAGTTTTTTATCTCTTTAAAGGCTACCTCTTTGGCTTTTGGGTTGTTTAAATCGTACTCTTTTGCCATCATCTCTATAGTAAATGGAATTAGTGGCTCTCCACCTCTAAATAGGTTGGCTACCTCTTGGATTTGACCTTTTGCTATCATATCAGCTGGGTCTGCACCATTAGGAAATAGTACAACTGAGCCATCAAACCCACTATGAGTTAACATAGTAGAGGCTTTTAGTGCTGCTGCTACTCCTGCTTTGTCTCCATCATAAGCCAATATAATATGTGGCTCACCTTTTCTAAGTATTGGTAGATGTTCATTTGTTAGAGCTGTTCCTAGAGTGGCTACTGCCTCTTTGAAACCTGCTTGATGCAATAATATAACATCTAAATACCCCTCACACACTATTAGCTTTTTGTTTCTATAGATATGCTCTTTGGCTTTAGAGTAGCCATATAGTAATTGTGATTTATTAAATAGTTTGGTTTGAGGAGAGTTTATATATTTAGCAGGATGATTTGTAATGGTTCTTCCACCAAAACCAACAATAGCACCACTAGGAGAGTATATAGGAAATGTAATCCTCTCTGTTAGTCTGGCATAATATCCACCACTATCTCTTTGGGCTACTACTCCAGCCTCTTGGGCTTTTGCTAGAGATAGAAAGTTAGAAGATAAAAAGTTCAAAAGTTCACTAGAAGACCCTACATAACCTATACCAAACTCCTCTATAGATTGTTGAGAGACTCCTCTATTGTGTAGATACTCTTTTGAGACTCTGCTTTTATCTAGGTTTTTACTATACCATGACTGAACCTGCTCTAATATTCGACGAGTCTCATTATGGTTACTATTGCCTTTGGTATAAGATAGCGAAAAGTTCATAATAGAGGCAATCTTCTCTAATGCCTCTGGGTAGTTTAGTTTCTCATACTGCTTGACAAACTCTATAGCATCACCACCAATATTGCACCCAAAACAGTGAAATATCTGCTTGGCTGGGCTTACTACAAAGCTAGGGGTATCCTCTCCGTGAAAGGGACAGTTGGCTTTGAAGTTTGCTCCTGCTTTTTTGAGTTCTATATAGTTGGAGATTATATCAACTATATCTATACTATTTTTGAGTTGTTCTTCACTAGCCTTATCTATCATGACTATCTATAGAGGGCTTTTAGGTGTTCCATCTTTTTACCCATATTTAGCAGAGTCATATCTGCTAATACTAGTGCCATCATAGACTCACACACCACTGAACCTCTAATTGCTACACATGGGTCGTGTCGTCCTTTTAGTTCACATATTGTGCTTTGGTTATCTTTGGTAATAGTCTCTTGGGCTTGAAATATAGATGGGGTTGGTTTGAAGTGGGTTTTGACAATAATATCATCTCCATTGGATATTCCACCAAGTATTCCACCTGAATGGTTTGTTTTAAATCCATTTGGGATTATCTCATCATTGTTTTGACTACCTTTTAGATGAGTTGAGGCTATACCATCACCAATCTCTACAGCTTTTGAGGCATTGATACTCATCATAGCATCAGCTAGGATGGCATCTAGTTTATAATATAGTGGCTCACCTAAACCTATAGGTACACCTTTTGCGATAGTAAGTACCACTCCACCTACAGAGTCATGGTTCTGCTTTGCTTTTAGTATAGCCTCTTCTTGAGCTGACTCCACAGTTTTATCTAGGGCATATAATTTACTACCTTTGGCATACTCAAAATCATAACTCTTGGACTTGATACCATCAACTTCACATACACCTGAATATATCTCTATACCTATACTCTTTAGCATCAGTTTTGCTATAGCACCACCTGCAACTCTAGCTGCTGTCTCTCTAGCTGAACTTCTACCACCTCCACGATAATCTCTAATACCATATTTGTGATAGTAGGTAAAATCTGCATGACCTGGCCTAAAAAGCTCTTTGATATTATCATAGTCACGGCTCTTTTGGTTGCTATTATAGATAACCATCATAATAGGAGTACCTGTGCTTAACCCTTCAAATGTACCTGATAGTATCTCTACTTTGTCATCCTCTTTTCTAGCAGTTTCGAGTTTACTTTTTCCTGGTTTTCTTCTATCTAATTCAGATTGGATAAACTCTTCATCTATCTCTAGTCCTGCTGGAACACCATCAACTATACATCCCAAAGCCTTACCGTGTGACTCTCCAAATGTTGTTATAGTAAATCTCTTGCCAAAACTATTCACTATCTTCACCTCTTAGTTTTTTTAGTGCAATCTCGGCTGCTTTTTGTTGAGCCTCTTTTTTGCTTCTACCAATAGCTGAGGAGATTATCTTGTTTTGTAACTCTACTGCTATTTCAAACTCTTTTTTATGGTCTGGTCCAAATGCTCGAACAAGCTTATAGTTTGGGGTCTCTCCAAAATCTGCTTGGGTTAGCTCTTGGAGTGTGGTTTTAAAATCTTTTGATAAGGAGTTTAGGTCTATAGTTTTATAGCTAGATTCGATTAGTTTTATGACTATTTTAGAAGTGACCTCTAAACCACTCTCTAAATATATAGCTCCAATTACAGCCTCAAAAGCGTTTGATAGCAAAGATGGTTTTGTTCTTCCACTATTGTTCTCTTCTGCTGATGAGATTAAGATTGAGTCACCTAGATTAATATTGTTGGCTAATCTAGTAAAACCTCGCTCATTTACCAATGAGGCTCTAATCTTGGATAATAACCCCTCATCCTCTTTTGGAAATTTTCTAAATAGATACTCACCTACAATCAAATCAAGTACAGCATCACCTAAGAACTCTAATCTCTCATTGTTATAAGGTTTTTTATAGCTTTTATGAGTGAGTGCTTCGGTGATGAGGTCATCTTGTTTGAAACGATAGTTTAAAGCTTCTTCTAGGGCTTTAAATTTGCTCATTTTCTTCCTTTTTGTTTAGAGTAATGAATACCCTCTTTGTGTCTGTTTTTTAGTAATAGTCTCTTTGATTTGTATAGAGTTTATAGCATAACAGTTAGGACATCTATCAAATGAGATAGGAAAATGCTGTTTACATCTGCTACACCCATAGCTAAAACTTAAATCAACTTCACTACTACCACCTTTTTGTGCGAAATTAATTGTATCAATAGCAAAAATATTACATATAGGTACCTCATCCTGATTTGGCAAAACACCTTTAGCATGGTAAATACTAGTCAATATTTCACTAGAGGAGATTATATCAAAATTGAGGTTTGATAAGGGTAAGAACCATAGTATATCAAGTATTAAATCAGCTCTACTATCATCTACTAATCTCCACGCTTCGTTTAAATCTAATCTAAAAAGTTCTCTCATTATATCTCTATATAAGTATCCACTATCTTTTATAAAAAGCTCAAACCTGTCGACTTTATCTTCTCTACTTATATTTTTATCTTTTACAATAGTGATAAACTCTAGGTATCTTTGTAGTGAGTCTATATTCTCACCCATAACCTCTAGTGGTTTTAGCGTCTCTTTGGCTCTATCATACTCATGTAAAAGTTCATAAACCACCTCTAGGTGATATAGAGCGTTGATATTTCTAGCTCTCTTATTTAAAATAGCCAAGAATACCTCCTCTGAGCGTTTTAAAAATCCAGCTTTGAGGTAGGTCTCACCTAACCCCTCTAGTAGATGTTCTTTTTCATAAAATGACTCTATATTTTCTATAAGATATAGATATATATTAATAGACTTTTGATACTCCCCTTGGATACTAAATGTTTTGGCTAATAGAGATAGAGGTGTAATCAAAGATAAATCAAAAGGTAACTTTTCTATATCTAGTGTGCAATCATTTATATCTATTTTTCCTAAAAATTTTTTTAATCTTTTAGTTTGCTTTTCTTCTTTATAGTTACCCATAATAACCGAAACAAGTGCTACTACTAAAACAAGTAAAGTTATAATCAAAATGCTAAATAGTGGGTCATTATAAGAGGGGAGAATTTTATCCAAATCTAACCTTTTTGATTTGATTATAACATATTTTTTTTTAGTAGTATAGTGAAAATATTTAGTATAAAAAATCTATTGTGTAAACAATGCACACATAATTATAAAAGATAATTAAAAACTTATATAATTAAGGCTTTGTATCCCATAAAATCGATATTTAAACTATAATAGAGAAAAAACGAGGATAAGTTATGAAAAATTTAATTTTTACTATTAGTTTAATAACAACACTTTCAACCTCACTATACTCTACAACAATTTTAACTGCTGGACAAAGAGAAAAAAGTGATATAGATTATATGCCATCAAATGATGTAAAAGATACTAGAGAGATACCTCAGGATTTGACACCATTTGCACAACAAGCCGAATATATGAGTGCTGAGGAACAGTTAGATTATGATGCAAAATATAATGAGAAATTTTTTGCACCTTGGAATTTAAATAGTATGAATTTAACAGAAGAGGAAAAAACATGGCAGTTTCTATTTGCTAAAAAAAGAATGTACCGTAGATATGGAGAGGTAATTCCAAAATCATGGTTTGAATATGAGATAAAAAACTCAAACTTTGAAAATTATGATAGTGTTGATAGACCTGCTATTATAACAAAACATTCAGATATAAAACTCTATCCAACAGATGAGGAGTTCTACTATAACACCAATAAAGCAGGAGAGGGCTTTCCGTTTGATTATAATCAAAATAGCTCTATCTATGTCAATACTCCGATATTTATCTCTCACTATTCATTAGATAGAGAGTGGGTATATATCCAAGCTCCATTTGCTTTTGGATGGGTCAAAGTGTCAAATATAGCTTTTGTTACACCATCATTTAAAGAAAAATTTCAAACAGGTGCTACAGCTGTAGCAACAACTGATAATTTAAATCTACTTGATGAGAGAGGAGAGAGGATATCTCTAATCAAGCTAGGTACTATATTTCCAATGAAGCCCTTATCAAAAGAGTACTATACAGCAAGAAGAGATAAAAGTGGATATGCCTATCTTGATAAAGTTAAACCACAAACAGTAAATCTAATAGCTAGAAAACCTATTAAATTCAATAAGTTCAATATCTCATATATAGGCAAACAGCTTTTAGGAGAGCCTTATGGATGGGGTGGAAAACTCAAAACTAGAGACTGTTCAACTCTTACTAGAGACTTTTTTGCACCATTTGGAATATATCTGCCTAGAAATTCAAAACAACAAGCTCAAAGTGGAGAGTATGTATCCCTTAGTGGTTTATCTGCACAAGAAAAAGAGGATGCCATACTCTCATATGGAAAAGCTTGTCGTTCTTTGTTATTGGTTCCTGGTCATGTTACTATATATTTAGGTCAAAAAAATGGAGAACCTATTATCATGCACGATTATTGGGGAGCTAGGCTTAAAAATGGAGAGAAACATATACTTGGTCGTTCTGTAATTACTACCACAAAAGTAGGCAAAGAGAGACCTGATATCAAAGAGAGAAGTATGCTCATTAATACTATTCAGGGATTAGTCTCATTCTAACAAAATAAGCATAATATTAATATGCTTATTTCCTCTTTTTCACAAAAAAACTATATTAAATTCTGTTAATATAAAATAATATATAATATTAATATGCTTTTTTTATTTTTTTATATTAAAAATAATGATAAACTTTTCTGTCTAAATATATAAAAATATAATGGAGTATAAAATGTTTTTAAAAAAAAGTATAAAATTTTTTTTGAGGGTATATATTGTAAATATAATTTTGTCAATATATATACAAGCTAATATTAGTGGAGTTGTGTTTCGTGATTTACCTCTTAATGGTACAACACTTAATAGATATGGGATAAAAGATATTAATGAGTTTGGAGTAGGTGGTATTAAAGTTACTGCATATCCTGAAAATTTAACTACTACTACAGATGATAATGGTTCATGGTCTCTTCAAACAACAAAAGATTCTAGAGTTGAGTTTTCAAATTTACCACAATATCTTATAGAAAGTGTCAACGCAAAAATAGAAAATTCATCTGTTAGGTTTGTATCAGATGGTAGTTCAGATATATATTTTGGAGTACATAATCCAGAGGATTTCTCTGATACTACCAATCCTATGTATGTCACAAATAGACAACAAAATGGTTCAGGATTAGGTAATACAAATCCTAGTATAGAGAGAGTTCATTATAGAGATAGAGGTTTAAATCAGCAATTTCAAAATAGGGATGGTGAATTAGGAACAGGACCTATTCCTATTGAGGATACAACAGTAGAAGAGGTTGGGTCTATTTGGGGAAAAGCATATCAAAAAGATAAAAAGAGATTATTTGCATCAGCTGTACTTCAACGACATGTAGGTTTTGCACCAAATAAAGGTGCAGGTGATATATATGTATTAGATTATAATAGTTCAAACTCTCAATCAATATTTTTAGGTAGTTTCTCTTTACAAGGTATTATTCCATCCAATGGTGGTAATAGTATAAACTTGGGAACTGTTTGTAGAAGTGCATCTTGTAAAGATGATAGAGGTAATACAGGAAAAGAGACAGATTATATTCTTGGGGCAGATGTTACCTCTCCAAATATAGATATAGATGCTTTTGCTAAAGTAGGAAAAATGAGTTATGGAGATATAGATTTTGACCAGATAAGTGATAAATTATGGTTGGTGAATTTATATCAAAAAGCTTTAATCTCATTAGATGCTTCTGGAGATTTTAATTCTCTAACATCCAATGTAAGACAATATCCTATTGAGTCTATATCGAATGTACCAACATGTATAGGAGGAGAACTAAGACCTTGGGCGTTAACTATTCATCGCCAAAGAGGGTATTTAGGAGCAGTTTGTGATGCTTCTTTATCTCAGGATGTAACTAATCTCAAAGCTTATGTATTATCTTTTAACCTTGATAATCCAACTTCTGGATTTACACAAGAGTTATCTTTTGATTTAGATTATGTAAAAGATGCTAACTACTCTAAAAAAAATTGGCATCCATGGTCAGATGATAGCAATAAATCATATAGTGGAGGAAGTTGGAAATATTATATTCAACCTATATTATCAGATATAGAATTTGATGAAAAAAATACAATGTATATATCCTTTGCTGATAGATATGGTTTTCAATCTGGATATAAAAATTATAAACCTATATCAGGAACAACAACTATTGAAGAGAAGACAAAATCTTTGGGGGACATATTTAGAGTCTGTTATGATAATGGTCTATTTGAATTAGAGGGAACTGGAAATTGTACGCAAACTAATTATGGAAATGAATTTTTTAATGATGCAGGTGGGGACACTTCTGAGGAGTATGCAAATGGTTCTTTGGCACTATTAAAAGGTTCAAAAGAGATAATCGTAGGTATGATAGACCCACATCCAGAAGGAGATAGAGGAACCAAATATTGGAATACTATGGGACAAAATATACTTAGTACAGAAGATGGAAGTATTCATAATTGGTATACAAATATCTATTCTGGAAGAGATTATGGATATAATGGAAAGTCTCAGGGGATGGGTGATATAGAATTGATAACAGCAGATGCACCTATAGAAATAGGAGATAGAGTTTGGTTGGATAGTAATGGAAATGGAGTTCAAGATGCAAATGAAAGTGGAATAGCAGATGTTAATATAACTCTGATATGTGATAATGATATTAAAGCTATAGCAACTACTGATAGAAATGGATATTATATTTTTTCCAATGACAATAATCAAACATCAACATCTAGTCATATTTATAATATATCTAGTTTAAAAGCAAGAGTTGATAATAATTGTATTATTAGGATACCAAATATTAGTGGTCAAAACAAGCAAACTGCATTGGGTGATAATGTTTTAACTATTAATAATAATGGAGAAGGTGCTAATCCATTTTTAAATGATAGTAACGGATTTGAAAATAATAATAGTGCAGATATAAATATATCTATAGATGATATTCCATTTTCTGGTATTAATAATCACTCATTAGATTTTGGTTTTAAACCTTATTTTGTAAAAGAAAGTGAAGATGTGAAAACAGAAGATAATATAACAATAGGAGATAGAGTTTGGTTGGATAGTAATAAAAATGGTATTCAAGATGAAGATGAGGGTGGAGTAGCAGATATAGTTGTATCTTTATATCAACAAAATTGTTCAACTCTTATCGATACAAATATTACAGATAGCAATGGTTATTATATTTTTCAGCATCTCGATAGTGGCAGTTATTGTATAAAGTTTAATAATATATCAGATGACTATAATATAACTATACCAAATGTAGGTGATGATATAAAAGATTCTGATGTTAATCCTCTTACTGGGATAATAGAGTTAAACTCAAATGATTGGAGTAGTGATACAAACCTTAGTTTTGATTTGGGTTTGATACCTTTATCGACAAATATTGATGATAGTAATAGTTCTGGGACTAATGATTGTCATTGTGATACATATAATAATTCTGTTCCTAGCACAAATGTTATCTCTTTGTTTATTATATTCTTCTTGACATCTATTTTTGTTTATTTTTCTTTTAGAAAAGAGAGTTAGATGGTTGCAACATATGTTGCAACTATCATATATCAAACTTCAACAAAACCAAAAGCTCAGAAAAGACAGAGGCTCTAGTTAGCTTATTTGTATCTGTCATCATATATATCACTTCACTAAGCTTGGCTGGAACTTTTGGATTTAGTTTTGAAACCTCATCTCTTTTTATCTTTTTTGGTTGAGCTAGTATTGGTTCAAACTCATCATTTACACCTGCAAATCTCTTCTCTCCTGTTAAAAGTTTATATAGTTTCATCCCAAAATCTATAATCTCAAAGTTCTCTTTTTTGTATGTTTTTGGAGACTCTTCAAGTTCTAAAGTAACACCCAAATCTAGCTTATCATTTAGTATATAGTTGATTTTAGTAAAAAATCCAATAGCTTGATATGAGTAGTTAGAGCTTAGAAATCTACTCTCAAAATCTTCAAAACTCTCTCCTCTTTTTTTATACTTGGCATAGGTTTTGAGCAGATACTTTACATGGTATTTTGCCTCTGTTATAGGAAGGGTTTTGTGTAGTACTTTTGCCTCTCTTGCCTCT
>Ga0256843_1001144_pt1 | contig 21425 bp, 21 predicted proteins | sample AlvinellametaG_FD_191572 | JGI IMG/M metagenome (GOLD analysis project Ga0256843, IMG submission 191572) | Pompeii worm associated microbial communities from hydrothermal vent at the East Pacific Rise, Pacific Ocean - Alvinella | ecosystem: Host-associated > Annelida > Integument > Unclassified ... | reverse complement strand
AACATTAAAAATCTATTTTGGACGACAGAGACAAAGAGGTAAAAAGAAAATGAGAAGAGTAACACTTTTTGTAATGATAATCTCTCTTTTTGGTACCTCTTTGGAAGCTGCAAAAGAGTCTAATGGAAATGTTGAAGTAGAAATTTATAAGGTAAAAAGAGGAGAATCTTTGTCTTTACTTGCAAGTAGATTTCATACAACTACAAAAAAACTTATAGAATTAAATAGACTCCAAAAGACTACTTTATTTGTAGGTCAAAGTATTGTCGTCCCTGTCTCTCCAAAACAAAAAGAGTCTAAAAAAGAGACAAAATTTACAAAAATTAAAAAGCAAACAAAAAAGATAGAAACTAAAAAAGATGAGGTTAAAAAAGCAGAGACTAAAAAAGTCCAAAATAAAGAGAAAAAAGCTCTTGCAAAAAAAGAGAAAAAATTTATCAAGTATAAAGTTGACAAAGGTGATACTTTAGCTTATATTGCAAGAAGATTTCATATTACAAAAAAAGAAGTTGCCCTTTTAAATGGTTTAGATCTCCATAAGATGCCAAAAGCTGGAAAGATTTTGAAGCTTCCAAATTATAAATATTGGTCAAGCCAAAGTGAAAGATTAAAAGATTTAAAGATTTCAAGTTATGAAAAAGAAATTAAAAGACCAGCTTTTTATGTGGTAAAAAGCGGAGATACCCTTTTTTCTATTGCAAGAAAATTTAAAACTCCAATAAAAGAGTTGGCAAAAGTTAATAAATTAAAATCTACTGATTTAATTAAAGAAGGGCAAAAATTAAAAATTCCATCTCAAAGTTATAGTCAAATTGCAGAAGATGAAACAAGAAATGATCAAATAAAAAAAGAAAAACAAAAAAATAAAACTTTGGCTAAAAAAGAGACAAAAAATATCTACTATACAATTAAAAAAGGCGATACAATTGAAAGAATTGCAAGAAAGACAAAGATTCCTTTAAAAAGACTTTTGAAATTAAATCATATTACAACAGAAACAAAGCTTTATATAGGAAAGAAAATCCTACTTGCCAAAAAAAGTGTAGATTCAACTTCTACACAAGAGAGTGTTAAAACTGTTACAAAAAAAGTTCCTAAAAAATATGTTGTAAGGAGTGGAGATACTCTTTGGGGAATTGCAAAAAAACATAAAATCTCAGTTGCAAAGTTAAGAAAATTAAATCATCTTAGCAGAAGAAGTACACTTTTAGATGGAATGGTTTTGGTCGTTGGATACGATAAAAAAAGCATAAAAATTAAAGAAAAAATTTCTAAAAATATCGCAAAAAAAGAAGAAAAGAAAAAGCTAAAATTGGCCAAAAAAGTTACAAAATCAAAAGAGAAAAAAAAGCTTGTTGCTAGTATAAAGCATCCTAAGAAAAAAGCAAAAAGAGTTGCTAAAAAATCTGATGGCTTGGATGTAATTTTGATGACTCATAAGAAAAAATCTAAAATGGTTTCTGCTAATAAAATTATTCGTATTGCAAAAAAATATCTTGGAACTCGCTATGTTTGGGGAGCAGAAGGTCCAAAGGGATTTGATTGTTCTGGATTTACTCAATATGTAATGAAAAAGAGTAAAGGAATTACAATTCCAAGAGTATCTAGAAGACAAGCATACTATGGAAAATATGTAAGCAGAAAAGATTTACAGCCAGGAGATTTGATTTTCTTTGATACTTCAAAAAGAAGAAGAGGTTATGTAAACCATGTTGGAATTTATATTGGAAATAATAAATTTATTCATGCAAGTAGTGCAAAACACAGAGTCGTAATTACTAGCCTAAATAGACCATTTTATAGAGCTAGATTCAAATGGGGTAGAAGAATTAATTAATCTAAAGGAGATAGAGTTTGTCTGATATTATTGAAAGGTTAAAGAGCAAAGTTGAAGCTTTACAGAATAAATTTAAAGCTCTAAGAGAAGAAAATCAAGAGTTAAAAGGGCGTCTTGTGGAGCTTGAAGAAGAACTTTTGAGATATAAAGAAGGAGATATTAAAGAAGTAGAAGCTCTAAAAGAGCTTCTTAAAAAGAAAGAAGAAAGAATCGTAGAGTTAGAAAGAGAAAACCAAGAAAAAGAAGAAGAAATCGAAGCAATTATTACAAAAGTAGAGACTTTAATTGGCCTTAGTCCAAAAGAAGAGTATTTTTAACTAGGTTTTCTAGCAAAGGAGATTGAGTGGCAGAAGATCAAACAGAGCAACCAAAAAAAATTTCCATAACAATTGGTGGAGTCAGATATAAAGCAAAAATTACAAATAGTGAATTTATAAAATTTGTAGAGGAGCTATTGGAGGAGTTTGATATTACTACAAACAAAGATAATGGAGTAGATAAATTTTTTTATGCATATTTGCAACTTGCAGGAAAATATTATAAATGTGAGAAGGAGATAGAAAATATTATCAATAGTATCGAATTATAAAACTTTCTGCTTTTATGAAGAAATTGTGCTCCTTTTGATGAACTCTTTGCAATCTTCTTCAATTGACCTTTCTGAAGAGCTTACCTTAATCTTACACTCTGGAAAAGATTCTTTAAGATAATTACCAAGTCCCTCTTGAATTCTTTTGAGAGGGATTGAAGATTCTGTATTTGGCATTAAAATTAAAAAGCTACTTTGTCCATATCTACAAGCAATATCACTTAATCTAATTGTAGAAGTTAAAAATTCTCCCACAATTTCTAAAATCTTTTTCTTATCATCTAAATGATACTTTTCTAATTCTGGAAATTCAATAAAAATTGCTGAAATTGGTCTTTTTGTTCTGTCTGAATGGGAACAAAGTTTTCTGATTATATCTACACAATAATAATAACTATAAAGTCTGCTTTCTGTGTCATAAATTATATTTTCTTCTAGCTCTTTATCGATGTAGAGCTTTATTAGTTTAAATCCTAAAATGAGCAAAATAATAAGAGCTGTAATTAAAAGTGTAATTGAAGATTGCAAATCTTTTAACCATGCAGCAGAGCAATTTTTTAAAGCATCAACTATATGTTTATAAAATGTATAACATCTTTTGATCTCTTCAACTTTTAAAACTGTAATTGACCAACACTTTTTTAATAAAAGAAACTCTGCTTCAATATCTTTTTTGTTAATTTTTGCAATTTCACTTTGGTAAGTTGAAATCCATTTTTGAATTTTGGATAAATCTTCTTTAAAAAAATCATTTCTACTATTTTTATATTTTATCGCAGATAAAAGAGTATGATTGTAGCGATCTTGTAATTTAATAATTATATCTTTGCTAGTATAAATTGCATCAGATAATTTATATATTATAAAACTCTCATAAATTATAAACAAAATAGAAAGGATCGTTAAAATGTATATTACACTATTTTTACTATCTCTCATTTTTACCCTCATTTCTAAAATATTATAATACAAAAAATACCAATAATAATTCAAGAAATGCTTAAAAATGATTCAATTCAATAGGGCTAATACTCTTTTTGATATAATCTTGCAAAATAAATCTGCTTTTTAGATCAATTTAAAAGGATTAAAATGGGTTTGACAATTACTGAAAAAATTTTCTCTGAACATGCCAAAAGAGAAGTTAGAGCTGGAGAGATTGTAAGAGTTAATATTGATATGGTTATTGGAAATGATATTACAACTCCAATTTCAATTAAAGCTTTTAGAGAATCTGGTGCAAAAAAATTGGCAAATCCAGATGGGTTTGCAATTGTAATGGATCATTATATTCCAGCAAAAGATATTGCAAGTGCAAATCAAGCAAAAATTAGCAGAGAATTTGCATACGAACACGATTTAAAATACTTTTTTGATGAAAAAGACATGGGAATTGAGCACGCTTTGCTTCCAGAAAAAGGACTTGTAGTTCCTGGGGATGTAATTATTGGAGCAGATAGTCATACTTGTACTCATGGAGCTTTGGGAGCTTTTAGTACAGGAATGGGAAGTACAGATATCTCTTTTGCAATGATTACTGGAGGCAATTGGTTTAAAGTCCCAGAAACTATCAAAGTAGAATTAAAAGGAAAACCTCAAAAACATGTTTATGGAAAAGATATTATTTTAGAAGTAATTAGAATTTTAGGAGTTGATGGGGCTTTGTATAAAGCTTTGGAATTTACTGGAGAAGGGATTAAATATCTTAGTATGGATGATAGATTTAGTATTTGCAATATGGCAATTGAAGCTGGAGCAAAAAATGGAATAATTGCCGTTGATGAGGTAACAAAAGAGTATTTAAAAATAGTAGAAGAGGCTAATGGTTCTTTAAGAGCAACTCCAAAATATCATTATTCAGATGAAGATGCAAATTATATTAAACATATCGTAATTGATTTGGATACTCTTTCTCCAATGGTTGCTTATCCATTTCTTCCAAGCAATGGAAAACCAATCGAAGAGGCTGCAAAAGATAAAATTCAAATTGATCAAGTAATGATTGGAAGCTGTACAAATGGAAGACTTGAAGATTTAAGAATAGCCGCAGAGATTGTAAAAGGGAAAAAGGTTGCTAAAAAAACCAGAATGATTGTAACACCAGCAACCCAAAAAATCTTTATGCAAGCAGAAAAAGAGGGCCTTATAGATACTTTAATTGAAGCAGGAGCAGTTGTAAGCAATCCAACCTGTGGAGCTTGTCTTGGTGGATATATGGGGATTTTAGGAGATAATGAAAAGTGTGTCTCAACTACAAATAGAAATTTTGTAGGAAGAATGGGAGCAAGAAGCAGTGAAATTTATCTTGCAAACTCAGCAGTAGCAGCAGCAAGCGCAATTGCTGGGGAGCTTGTAGACCCAAGAAAAATCTAAGCCTTTCTTGGCTTAGAGGCCAAAAGTTCTAAAACACTCCCAAATCTTCATCTGTGTTAAGAGATGGTTTTTGAGGTTTACTCTTTTTTGGAGAAATTTTTGGCTTTTGAATAGAAGGTTTTGGCAAAATCTTTTTTATCTCTTTTTTGATAACTTTTTTCTTCTTTGATGGCTTCTTTTTAATTTGAGATATTTTTGAAGGAGAAGTTTGTTTTTTCTTCTTTTCTGTTTTTACAGACACTAAATTTTCTAAAGAGTTGTTTAAAAATAAATTTTGTCGATTTAAATCTTCTGAGGCTTTTGGAGTAGCTTTTTTGGATTTTATTTTTTTATTTGATTTAATCTTTTTAACTTCTTTTTGAACTTTATCTAGAGGATGTTCCTTGAAGTATCCATTATAATAGAGCCATTTATAGATTTTAGCCGCGATTGGACCAGCACTACTTCCTCCATGTCCTCCATGTTCAACCAAAACTGTTACAATAAATTCTGGATTTTTAAATGGTGCATAAGTTGTAATCCAAGCATGAGATTTTTTAAAGTAAGCTAATTCATTTTCATTGACTCTTTTTTTGATATCTTGAGGAATTGAAACAACTTGAGCAGTTCCAGTTTTTCCAGCAACTGTAATTGGAAGTTTACTTAAAGCTTTGTAAGCTGTTCCTCTTCTATCATTACAGACATCATACATTCCTGCTCTTAAAGTTTCCATAATATCTTTATCATATTTAATTCTAATTCTTGCTGGCTTTACTTTTGTACCATTTATTTCACTTACATACTGTGGAGTTGGAAGATATCCAGTTGCCAAAAATGCAGTATATCTTGCAACTTGTAAAGGTGTAATATTGTCATATCCTTGCCCAATTGCTGCAATTACAGTCTCACCTTTATACCATGGTTTGTGGTATCTTTTCCATTTCCACTCTTTATTTGGGATTATTCCATTATACTCTCTTGGCAAATCTACTCCTGTCTTGATTCCTAGACCCAATTTATGAAGTGTTTTTGAGATGTTATCAATTCCTATTTTTAAACTTTTGTTATAGTAGTAAACGTCGCAACTTTCTCTAATAGATTTTCTAAGATCAACTTCTCTGTGCCCCCATTTTGACCAACATCTAAATTTATGTTTGCTTCTATCAATTGTGATATAACCTTTACAAAACTCATCTTCATTTAAAAGAGATCTATTTGCATCAGCAACTGCTAAAGCAACTCCCATTTTTATAACAGAACCTGGAGGATAAACTGCATTTATGAATTTATTTGTAAATGGGTGTCCTAAGTTGTTTTGTAATTTTCTCCAAGCTTTAAAACTAATTCCTCCAACAAAAAGATTTGGATCAAAGCTTGGGTTACTAACTGAAGCCAAAATTTCTCCTGTTGGTCTCATGACAATAACAACAGCTGCTTTTTTTTGTAAAATATCAAAAATATACTGTTGGAGTTTTAAATCCAAATTGATTTTTAAAACTCTATTGCTTATAGGTTCTTTTCTTTCTAAAACTTGAAGCTCTCTATTTCTAGCATCAACTTTGCTTTTGACATATCCAAGTTCTCCTTCTAAATATCTGTTATAAAAGAGTTCTAGACCACTTTTTCCTGTTCTTCCTACAATATTTACAACTTCATCTTTTTTATTCTCTTTTTTATTTGATCTTCCAACATAACCTACAATATGAGCAGTTAAAGCTCCATAAGGATAGTAGCGTTTATACTCTGTATCAATTTTTATCTGTTTATCGCTGTTTAAAAGAGGATAATACCTCATCATATCAGAATAAGATATAAAATCTATTACTTTAATAAATTTATGATTATAAGGAGAGTTATATTTTTTATAAACTTTTTTCATCAAAGTTTTATTTACATCTGGAAAATACATTTTAATTTTGTCAATTACTTTATCAAGTTGTCCTTTTTTGATGCTAAGGTGAGGAGCAATAGAAAGAGAAAAACCAATTTTATTTACCGCTAAAAAGTTTCCCTTATTGTCTAAAATTTCACCTCTAACAGGTTTTAGGTAAGTGATTCTTTCAATATTTTCTTTTGCTAATTTTTCATAATAATAGTTTGATTTTATACTAATGTGATAGAGTCTAACAATTAATAATGCCCACATTGCAATAAAAATTGCAATCAAAAGTTTCATTCTCATATCAAAATCACCATTACCAAATCAAAAATCAAAGAGTAGTACAACAAAGAGTTTATTTCGATTGTATTTGTAGAGAATATAAAGTCATAGATAAGAATTAACAAAAGATAGATTATATCTATAAAAAGCACAGATAAAAAAGAGATACAAAGTTGACATCTTTTGATATATATTCTGTATGGATAAATGCTAATATCAAAAATCAAAACTGCTAAAATTATCAAAAAAGTTGGAAGCCAAAGAGCAATTTCAAGTTCAAAAATGTAAATCAAAGATAAGATTAAATATCTAAAATCTATCTCTTTCTCAAAAGCCCTAACAAAAATATATCCACTTAATCCTATAAAAAGAGGAAGTGTTACATAAATTGAGATTAAAAGAGGATATAAAATTACTATACAAATGACAAAAAGCCAAAAAAGGCTCTCTTTGAGGTCAACTTGTAACCTCAATTTTCCTCTCCATCACTTCTGAATTTATAAACTAAGGAGATTTCATTACAAAGTGGAAAATGGATACATTTTATACAATCAGCCCAAATTTTGTGCTCTGGAATTGTCTCTTTTGGAATCTCTTTGAATCCTAATTTTTTAAAAAAATTTGGCAAATAGGTTAAAACTAAAACCTCTTTTAAACCAAGCTCTTTTGCTTCTTTTAGGAGTTCTTGTACAATTTTTTTGGCAATTCCTTTGCCTCTAAATTTTTCTTGTGTAATTAAACTTCTAATTTCTCCCAAATTTGGAGAATGAATATGTAATGCTCCATAACCTGCGATTTCATCTTCTACAACTCCAAGAAGATAGCTTCTAATATTTGTGGCTACTTCATCATCACTTCTTTTTAAAATTACTCCATTTTTAACCTCTTCTTCCACAATTGCTTGCATTTTTGGAATATCTTTTAGGGTTGCTTTTTTTATTTTAAACACTCAATTTCTCCAAAAATAGTCTTTAAAATCTCTTTAATGACTTCTTCTTGTCCAATTTTTTTGAGATTAGAGATTAATATTGAGTTTTTAAACTCTTTTTTTAGTTTATTTTTCTCTTTTTGATTTAATTTATCTGCTTTTGTAAAAACTCTTAAATATCTTTGATCAGGTCTTATGAAGTTTTTTATAAAATCTTCTACTTCATTATCAATTTTACTATTTGGATGTCTTGCATCTCTTAGATGAATAAAAAGTCTAATTGCAACCCTTTTTTGAATAAATTCAACAAGATTTTTTTGCCACTCCTCTTTTAGAGAGTGAGAAACTTTTGCATATCCAAATCCAGGAAGATCTACAAATCTTATTTTATAATCTTTTTCGCAAACTCTATAATCTACATCAAAAAAGTTTATAAGTCTAGTTTTTCCAGGTGTTGAAGAGCTTTTTGCTAAATTCTTTCTATTTGTAAGAAGATTAATAGTTGAACTTTTTCCGACATTTGATCTTCCAAGAAATACAACTTCAGAGATGCTTTCTTCTACACTATCTTTTATGCTTTGAGCAGATTTTAAAAATTTTGCATTGATAATTTTTATTTGACTACTCAAGAGTCTCCTTTATTTTTTATTTTTTTTATTTCCGCTAACTGTAGCATCATTTACTTCAAAGATCAATTTTACCGGACCTTTTTTCTTACTAACTGCTCTTGCTCTGGAGTGCTTATTGTCCAAAATTAGACGATCAGCACTCATTTTTCTTTTATTTAAAAGGTCATTTACAGAAGCATTTCCTTCTAAAGTGTAAGTATCACTTTTTACTTTATAAATTAAAAGATCACAGCTACCTTTTACATGTTGTTTTGGTTTTATGATCTCAAAAGTTACATCTTTGATTGCTCGATACTCTTTTGCAGAATTATTTTTATCTAGAAATACTATAAATTTTTTTGCTTTGATCCAACTTTTACCTTGAGTTGCTTTTGCATTTCCTTCAAAAATTGCTATATGTTTATTTTCATCAGAGGCAAATTTATCTGAAACAACTTCTAAAGGCTCTTTTGCTTTCATCGCTACTAAAACAAAGGTCAAAATTAAAAAAAACTTTCTCATCTTTGACTCTTTTTTTAACCAATTATATCAAAACTAGGAAAACTTAACTTTTTTAGCTAAAACTTAAACCATAACTTTTTTATCTTTTTAGACTTATCTTAAAATTCTATATAATAAAAGATCAATAGCCAGGTATTGTTGAAACTTAATTACTCAAAAATATTAGTACAAAAATAAGTATAGTTTCTAGTTTCAAGTAAACAATCAAGAAGGAGAGTTATTTATTATTTATAAATCTTCCCATACTCCTTCTATAATCTTAAAACTACTCTTTAAAAAGATGTTTATTCCATCTCTTTTTCTCTATTTTCTAGAAATCTTACAACTCCTTTTGCAATTCCTTCTGCAAGTTTATCTTGGTAATAAGAGTTAAAAAGCCTTGCTCTTTCTCTTGGATTGCTAATATATCCAGTTTCAATTAAAACTGCTGGCATCTCGGCACCTATTAAAACCCAAAAAGGTGCTGGCTTTACTCCTCCATTTACTACACCTTTATATTTTCTTCTAAGATTTTTTACCATATTACTTTGCACATCTAGTGCTAATTTTTGAGAAAGAATTATTTTTGATCTAGTAAGAGTTTTTAGAAATAGTTTCATCTCTTTTTTGTAGGTATTTTTAAACTCAGCAATATTTTCTTTTTCAGCTACCATTCTTGCTCTTTTGCTTTTTGCTGGAGACAGGTAATAGGTTTCAATTCCTTTTATTCTTGCTCTTTTTCTTCTATTCCCTCTTATAGAGTTTGCGTGAATTGAGATAAAAAGATCACCTTTTTTTATATTTGCAAAATGTGTTCTTGAAGGAAGTTTTACAAATTTGTCCCTACTTCTTGTCATATAGACTTTATAACCCATATTTTGGAGATGTCTTTTTAATTTTAGGGCAATCCTTAAAACTGCGTCTTTTTCTTTATATCTTCTATTATCTGGAGATATTGCTCCTGCATCTTTTCCTCCATGTCCTGGATCAATTATTATTGTATAATTTTTTTTGAAAGTTGTTTCATAAAGAGAGTCATCCTCTTTTCTTTGAGTTTTAATAGAAGAAAAGAGATTTGAGATTTTATCTTTTAGTTTGCTAAAAGGTTTTGATTGATGAGGTAGGGAAATTTTGTAAGTACTTTTCCCATTTTTATAGACTTTTGCATTATAAGAGATTGTAGAATCCACTATTACTCTAAAAGTATCTTTGTTTTGTAAAAAGTCTATTTTTTTAACTGGCAAAGAGTATTCCAAAGCTTTTAAAAGCTCTTTTGACTTTAGTTTAACTCCTTTAAAATCAAAAAAGTATTTTAGAGTTGTTCCCTTTTGAAAAGAGACTTTAACAGCTTTTGCTGGTTTTTGAAACTCCAAAATTAAATTATTATCCTCAACCGCTGCATCAAAAAGATAATTTGATGCTTCCACAAAAGAAAACAAAAAAGCTAATATTAAAATTAATCTACTCACCATTGATTAGTTTATCCATTAATTCTTTTACAGATATTATCTCATTTAATTTATAACCATTTGCCCCTGTGAAAAACAATCCAGTCTCAGTTATTCCATCATAAGCATCGCTTAATCGATCAGCAATACAATATCCCACAACTTTTGCCTCCTCTCCTCTATGGCATGGTGCTACACAATTGCTAATACAAGCAATCTTTGGAGCTCTTTTTTCTTCAATTAATTTGTGAAGATTTGTTTTTACCCCTCTTGCTGGATAACCTACTGGAGATTTAAAAAGTTTAATATCTTCTTTTTTTGCATTCAAAATAACCTCTTTAAATTTATCACTTGCATCACACTCATATGTTCCAATAAATCTTGTTCCAAGCTGAACTCCATCTGCTCCTAATTCCATCATTTTTATAATATCATTTTTATCCCAAATTCCTCCAGCAGCAATTACTGGAATATCTCCCCACTTTTTAGCTTCTTCTACAATTGGAGGTAAAATTGCTTCAAGTTGATTTTCTGGTTTGAAACAATCTTCATATTTAAAACCTTGATGTCCTCCACTAAGAGGACCTTCTACAATTACAGCGTCTGGAATTTTTTTATGAGCTTTTTCCCATCTTTTACAAAGGATTCTTAAAGCTTTTGCGGTTGATACAATTGGAACAAGTGCAACATCTGGAAAATCTTTTGCTGCATTTGGCATTGAAAGAGGAAGACCAGCTCCAGTTATTATAATATCAGCTCCAGCTTCACATGAATCTCTTACAACTCTGTCATAATCATTTATTGCATAAAGAACATTACATCCAAGCGGAGCATCTCCGCAAATTTTTCTTGCATTTTCAAAAATCTTAAAAAGAGCTTTTCTAGAGTAAAAATTTTCTGCTTCATAAGGTCTTAAGCCTTCCCCTAAGACTTTTTCTGCATAAGCTCTATTTTCATAAACTCCGGTTCCAACAGAGCTAATTACTCCAAGACCCCCTTCTTTGCTTACAGTTCCTGCTAAGCGATCCCAGCTGATTCCAAGTCCCATTCCACCTTGAATAATAGGTTTTTGAATTGTATGTTTTCCAATTTTTAGAGGTTTAAATTCCATTATCTAACCTTTACTTTTGCAAATTTTCTTTTCCCAACTTGTAAAATATACTCTCCTTTTGAGAGATTTAATTTCTCATCAGAGATTTTTTCTTTATCTATTCTAACAGCCCCTTGCTTTATATCACGCCTAGCTTGAGAAGTTGAAGGTTCAAGTTTTGCATTTACTAGTGCTTTGCAGATCCAAATTCCATCCTCAAATTCAAACTCTTCAAGATCTTTTGGAATTTCTTTTTTCTTAAAAAGATTATCAAAATTTTCTTTTGCTTTTTTTGCGGTTTCTTGATCATAAAATCTTTCAGTAATTTCAAAAGCTAAAAGCTCTTTTGCTTTTTTGGGATGGAAAGAGCCATTTTTTACTTTTTCTTTTAGCTCTTTTATTTCTTTGAGGCTTTTTTGACTTAAAAGTTCATAATATCTCCACATCAATTCATCAGAAATTGACATTAATTTGGCATAAATTTCTTTTGGATCTTCTGTAATTCCAATATAATTTCCTAAAGATTTACTCATTTTTTGGACACCATCTAGTCCTTCTAAAATTGGCATCATCAAAACTGCTTGTTCTTTTCCTACTCCATAAACTCTTTGAAGGTGTCTTCCCATTAAAAGGTTAAATTTTTGATCTGTACCTCCAAGTTCGATATCACTTTTTAATTCAACGCTATCGTATCCTTGAAGCAAGGGATACAAAAACTCACTAATTGCAATAGATTTTCCAGATTTAAATCTTTTGTCAAAATCATCTCTTTCTAGCATTCTTGCAACACTAAATTGAGTAGTAAGTGCTACAAGTCCGCTACTGCCTAGTTTTTCAAGCCAAGTAGAATTAAATACAAGTTGGGTTTTATCAGGATCTAAAATTTTAAAAGCTTGCTCTTGGTAAGTTTTAGCATTCTTTTTTACTGTCTCTTTATCTAAAACTTTTCTTGTCTCACTCTTTCCAGTTGGATCTCCAATTGTTGCGGTAAAGTCTCCAATTAAAAGTTGAACAATTGCTCCATGTTTTTGAAAAGTTGCAAGTTTTTGCAAAATTACAGTATGTCCTAAATGTAAATCTGGAGCTGTTGGATCAAGTCCCAATTTGACATAATAATTTTTTCCATTTTCATAATAATTTTTCACAAGCTCTTCGATCTTTTCATAATCTATAATTTCGGCTGTGCCTCTTTTTATCTCTTCAAGAGCAATTTCTAAACTCATTTACACTCCTCTATTTTTTATCATAAGCATCATCTAATGGTACAATATCGATTAATTTAAAGCTTTTATTTAATCTTTGTTTGATATCTTTTTTATTTAACTTTTCAGATTCTACATCTATACGACAATATTCTGCTTTATCACTTCGATAAATTCCCATTTCTATTCCAATAATATTTAATCCCATATCAGAAATTTTTGTAAGAAGTTTAGCAAGTATTCCTTTTTGATTTTGTAAAGCAACTATCAAACGGTATCTTAAAAATTTGCTACTTGCCCACTCTATAAATACCATTTTTGATCCAGACTTTATTTTTTCATAAGCTTTTTTACAGAGTTTATGATGGATTACTACTACTCCATTTTGATAAAATCCGACAATCGCATCTCCTACTTTTGGGTGACAGCAGTAATCAAATTCAATTTTGTCAATATGTTGATTACTAAAAAGATTAAATCTATCCATCTTTTTTAGATAAGGTTTTTTATAACCTCTTTTGAAAACTTCCCAAGGTCTAACTTCTGGAAGCTTTTCATGTTTTGCTATTTTAAAGATTTTTTCTTTTAGAGTATCTAAAACTACTGGAACTTTTTCTATAGAAGCTTTTGAATTTATATTTTTTAAAATATTTTTAATCTCTTCTGGAGATTTATCAAAAATTGTACCCAAAATATTATATGCAGAGAGTTCATTTACCTCTTTATATCTTTGGTTGCATCTATATTTTATCCCATCTCTTGCTCTAGATGTTTTTACAGTATCAATCCAAGAGCAGTGTAAGATTGGTTCATTTGCAGTTTGAATTTTTACAATATCTCCATTTTTCAAAATTGTTAATAAAGAGGCTCTTTTTTTATTAATAAATGCACTATAAGCTCTGTCTCCAATTTCAGAGTGAACTGCATAAGCAAAATCAAGCGCTACTGAACCTTTTGGAAGGGTAAAGCGTCTTCCCTTTGGAGAATAAACTATTACATCTTCTACAAAAAGATCTCTTTTTGCTTCATTTAGAAAATCTTCAGCAGAATCATCTCGGTAGGCTAAATTTTTTAGCCAATCTAAATTTACATCTTCTCCACTGCCTTCTTTATATTTCCAGTGAGCCGCAATTCCATATTCGGCTAAGTGATGCATTTTTGTCGTTCTAATTTGAGCTTCTACAATCCAATTCCCACCTTTTTCTAACAAAGTAGTATGAATTGTTTTATATCCATTTTCTTTTGGAAGTGCAATATAATCTTTAAACCTTGAGATAATTGGAGTAAAATTTAAATGCAAAGCTCCCAAAACTCTATAACACTCAATTGGATCATTTACAATAATTCTAACTGCCAAAAGATCAAGTACCTCATCAATGCCAATTCCTTTTCTTTGCATTTTCATATAAATTGAGTAGTGATGCTTAACTCTTCCACTAATTTCGATATCATCTTTATGGAATCCGTAATTTCCTAAAATATTTTTTACTTTTGAGACAAAAGAGTTGAGTTTTATATGAAGACTTTGATCATGTTTTTTTAAATAATCATCAATTTTTTTATACTCTTCTGGATAAATATATCTAAAACTAAGATCTTCTAATTGATTTTTAATCTTAGAAATCCCCAGACGATGAGCAATTGGGGCATAAACTACTAAAGTCTCTTCAGAAATTCTAAGTTGTTTTTTTCTTGGAAGAGCATCAAGAGTCAACATATTATGCAATCTATCACAAAGTTTTACTACAAGTACTCTTACATCTTGAATTGAAGCAATCAAAATTTTTCTAAAAGTAAGAGCTGAAGTTCTTAATTTTTCATTTGAGCTTGAAGGAGCTAACTTTTTATCCCTAATTTCTACGATTTTAGTCAATCCTTCTACAATAACTTTTACATCATTTCCAAACTCTTTTTCAATCTCTTCTATTGTAACTGGAGTATCTTCTACTACATCATGTAAAAGAGCAGAGATGACCATAATCTCATCTCCACTAATTGAAGCTGTAATTGCAGCAACTAAAATGGGATGAATAACATAAGGCTCTCCACTCTTTCTTTTTTGCCCTTCATGAGCTTTGATAGCAAAATCTAAAGCTTTTTCTATTTTGCTATTAAATTCTACTTGAGTTTTTAAAAGCTTAATAGCATCATCTACACTTTTTAGCCTTTTTATAATATCTAAAACTCTGTTCAAAATTATCTCTCTTCAATTTTTAACTTACCTTCAGCTATTTCGAAAATAGCAATATCTGTAGCTTTATAAATTTTTGGATCAAGGTCAACAAGAGGTTTGTCTCCATTGCTAATTTGTTTTGCTCTAATTCCTACTGCTCTGGAGAGTTTGTAACGATCGTGATCCATTCTCTCAAGAGCTTTTGCGGCTACTTTTTCCAATCTAATCTTTTTTTCTTTATTTTCATTTGTCATCTTTTACTCCTTAAATTTAATTTAATTTGTATAAAATTTTTATTCTACAATAGAGCAAAGACTCATATCCCCTTTTAAAATTTTAAGCAAATTTCCTTTTTCAAACATGTTACAAATTACAATTGGCAAATTGTTCTCTTTTGCAAGAGCAATTGCAGTATCATCCATTACTCTAATATGTTTTCCTAAGGCTTCATCATAGCTTACTCTATCTAATTTTTTTGCGTCTTTGTATTTTGCAGGATCTTTATCATAGACTCCATCTACCTTTGTAGCCTTGATTAAAAAATCTGCTTCAATTTCACTTGCTCTAAGAGTTGCTGCTGTGTCTGTTGTAAAGTATGGATTTCCAGTTCCTCCAGAAAAGATTACAACTCTTCCTTTTTCTAAATGTCTTCTTGCACGACGTACAATAAAAGATTCTCCTATTTCTTTCATCTCAATTGCAAGTTGAAGTCTTGCTTCAAGTCCTATGCTCTCAAGAGCTTCTTGAATTGCTACACCATTAATTACAGTAGCAAGCATCCCCATGTAATCGCCACTTGTTCTTTTTATAATTCCATCTGCAGCAGCACTTACTCCTCTTATAATATTTCCGCCACCAACTACAATTGCAACTTCAATATCATTATCGGTTAATTCTTTGATTTCATCTGCTATATATTTTAAAATTTTAGTATCAATTCCAAAACCATCCTTGCCCGCTAGTGCTTCTCCTGAAAACTTTACCAAAACCCTTTTTCTTTTTTTCACATTTTACCCTTTTAGCAGACTATCTTAAATTTTATGCGATTATATCTAAATAGATTTAAGCACTATTTGATCAAAGATATAATTTTTTATGATTTTGAATATAAATTTCTAAAAAATTTTAGATAAAGAATTATTTTAGGAAAGATCTATTCTATTTTTTATAAGTTACAGATAATCTTTTTATCAACTTTTAATTAGATTTTTCAAAAGTATAAATTACTTAGAGATTTTCAAAAGGTTTATCAGAAGCTGAGTAATTGAAGTGTATAATTTTATTTAAGAAAAAGATTTTTATAAAGGTTTAGAATGGGCAAAAATAGATACAATCCACAAGATATTGAATCAAACTACTATAAAATTTGGGAAGAAAGAGGATATTTTGAGATTGATGGAAACCAAAATATCCAAGAAGAGGGGAAAACTTTTTGTATAATGATGCCTCCTCCAAATGTTACAGGACATCTTCATATCGGTCATGCTTTGACATTTACTCTCCAAGATATTATTGTTAGATATAAAAGGATGGATGGGTTTAAGACTCTTTGGCAACCAGGGACTGACCATGCAGGAATTGCTACCCAAAATGTTGTAGAAAAACAGCTCTTGGCAGAAGGCAAAACAAAAGAGGAGATTGGAAGAGAAGAGTTTCTAAAGAGAGCTTGGAAACAAAAAGAGAACTCTGGAAATGCAATTACAACTCAATTAAGGACTCTTGGGGTAAGTCCAGCTTGGAGTAGAGAGAGATTTACAATGGATGAGGGCTTAGCAAATGCGGTAAAAAAAGCCTTCAAAAAGATGTATGATGATGGATTTATCTACCAAGGCAACTATATGATAAACTGGTGCACCAAAGATGGGGCATTAAGTGACATTGAGGTTGAGTATGAAGAGCATCAAGGCAAACTCTATCATATAAAATACCCTCTAAGTGATGGAAGTGGAGAGCTTATAGTAGCTACCACAAGACCAGAGACTTACTTTGGAGATACTGCTGTAATGGTTCATCCAGATGATGAGAGATACTCTCACCTCATCGGTAAATCTGTAACTCTGCCTTTAATTAATAGAGAGATAAAAATTATTGCTGATAGTTATGTAGATATGAGCTTTGGAACTGGAGTTGTAAAGGTTACTCCAGCTCACGACCCAAACGATTATGAGGTTGGGAAGAGACATAATTTGGAGTTTTTGACTATCTTTGATGAGAATGGAATTTTAAATGAACACTGCGGGGAGTTTGCTGGACTTGAAAGGCTTGAAGCTAGAGATAAGATTGTCCAAAAGCTTCAAGAAAATGGTTTTATTGCCAAAATTGAAGAGCATTTCCATCAAGTTGGACACTGCTATCGATGTAAAAATATAGTTGAACCTTACATCTCAAAACAGTGGTTTGTAAAAAAAGAGTTTGCAAAAGATGCAATTAAAAGAGTAAATGCAGGAGAGGCTAAATTTTTCCCAGAGCACTGGATTAATAGTTTTAATGCTTGGATGAGAGATTTAAGAGATTGGTGTATTAGTAGACAGCTCTGGTGGGGACATCAAATTCCAGTGATGTATTGTGATGAGTGTGGAAATCAGTGGGCATTTGAGGGAGAGACTCCAAAGCTTTGTCCAAAGTGTAACTCCTCAAAAATCCATCAAGACCCAGATGTGCTTGATACTTGGTTTAGCTCTGGACTTTGGCCATTTTCTACTCTTGGGTGGGGAAATGGAGAAGCTTTTAAAAACCAGAAATGGTTTGAGAGTGATATGGAAGAGTTTTATCCAAATTCACTCTTAATTACTGGGTTTGATATTCTCTTTTTCTGGGTTGCAAGAATGCTGATGATGGGAGAAAAACTAACTGGAGAGCTTCCATTTCCTCATATCTATCTCCATGCTCTTGTAAAAGATGAAAATGGAGAGAAGATGAGTAAATCAAAAGGGAATGTAATTGATCCACTTGTAATGGTAGAGAAATACTCAGCTGATGCTCTTAGATTTACTCTTGCAATCTTGGCAGTCCAAGGGAGAGATATAAAACTTAGCGAAGAGAAGCTTGAACTTAGTAGAAACTTTACAAATAAACTCTTCAATGCAAGTAACTATTTATTGCTAAATGAGGAGAGTTTTAAGGATTTAGATGAGATTGAGATTAAGACTCCTCTTGGAAAATATATGCTAAATAGATTTTATTTAGCTGTAGAGGAGACAAGAAAGTATATCGATGAGTATAGATTTAATGATGGAGCAACTACACTTTATAGATTTTTGTGGGGAGAGTTTTGTGATTGGGGGATTGAGCTTAGCAAAGCCTCTAAAGACTCAATTGGTGAGCTTGGAGCTATATTTAAAGAGTCGATGAAACTGCTTCATCCATATATGCCATTTATTAGTGAGTATCTCTACCAAAGACTTAGTAAAAGCTCCCTAGAAGAGAGTGAATCTATTATGGTAAAAGCTTATCCAAAAGCAAAAGAGATTGATAGTGAGATTGTAAAAGATTTTGAACTTGCAATTGAAGCAATAGTCTCTCTTAGAAGATGTAAAGTCTTAATCGATAAAGCTAACCAAAAAATCAAAAAAGCAAGTATAAAACTTGAAGCTAAAGCTGACAAAGAGTTGATAAAGCCATTTATCGAAAAACTTGCAAAAGTTGAAGAGGTTGAATTTGTAGAGACTAAACCTAAAGATTCCGTGGTTGATGTAAGTGATAACTTAGAGAGCTTTATCTCTACTGATGAGGTGGATGTTGAAGCAATTATTAAAAAATTAGAAAAGCAAAAAGCAAAACTAGAAAGAGAAATTATTAAACTTGATAAAATGCTCTCAAATAAAAAATTTGTAGAAAATGCTCCAGAAAATGTTGTACTTCAAAATAAAAATGCATTAAAAGACGCAAAAGAAAAATTTGAAAAAGTCAATTTGGAGCTGGAAAATTTTAAAAATAGTTAAATTTTTAAATGTGTTATAATCTGGCAATAAAATCAAAGAAAGGAGAGAAAACTTTTGAATTCCTTTTTAGGAGTTTGAAAGTTGAAAAGAAGATGAAGTTTTGGAAAATTTCACTAATTATAGCAAGTTTGAGTTTGGGTTTAAGTGCTGATAGCATAGACGATAAATTTCAAAGTTTAGTTGGCAAAAGTATGTTTATTGGAAATAGCTCCAATCTTCAAGGAGGTCATTATAAATTTGATAAAGAAGGCGGAAATAAGCCAGAACTTTCAGATGCTGGAATAACTTTTCCTTACTATTTTGGAGAAGAAGGTGATCTTTGGAGACCTTTTATTTTAGGTGGAATTGGGTACTCAAAAATTGAAGAAGAAAACTCCAATTTAAGAGGTACAAATAAGGATAAAATTGAGTTTACCTCTATTTATTATAAGATTGGAGGAGGAATTACCTATAATCCAACTTGTGATTTTAGTTTTGTAGTAGGAGGAAGTGCTCTTGTTGCAAATAGTGATGGAGATTATAAAACAAAAGTAGCTCTTAGCAACTCTTCAACTGATAAAAAGATAAAAAAGCTTTTAGATGATGATAGTACAAATAAACTCTATGATGGATATGGTGGTTTCATTTATAAACCAACTATTTTTGGATACAAAAGTGAATTAAAATCCAATTTACACTATATTAAAATGGATTTTGATAATGGAGATGATGTAGATGGAGTATACTTAGATTTGCTTGCAAAAGTAAGAAGTAATGAGTTAACTACTCTGTGGTGCGAACCTGTCTGGATCGAGTATTATGTTGGTGGAGATTTTGTAAATTCAAAATTAGCTGATGTTGTAGGGTTTAATAGTGCTATAAGCGTTGGTTCTACTTTACATTGGAGAGTTGGACCTTTAATTCCAATTATAAAAGATAGTAGATTTAAAGATCTAAATCTTGCAATTAATGTGCAAAAGACTATTTCAAACAGAGATTTTGAAGGTTGGAAAGCTGGAGTTGGATTTAGCCTTGTTAAATTTTAGAAAATTTTTTTGAGTATAGTTTTGCCATCAAAATTCTAAAACAAAAGGATAAAAAATGGCAATTAATGCAAAAAAAATGGCAAAATTTTGCAGACCTTTTAGAATAGTCTTAGGGATTGGATTACTTGCTGCTGGGTTTGTAACTGGAAATGATTGGTTTTTATTAGGACTTATTCCTCTTATTGCTGGAATTGTTGGATTTTGTCCAGCATGTGCAATTACAAAGCAATGTACAATTTTAGGGAAAGATTTAGAGGCAAATAAACAAGTAAATGAAAACTCTTAAAATTTTGTTTGGATGGTTAGCTGGGACTTTAATTTTATTGCAATTTATTAAAATTGAAGTTCCACCTCCTCCAAAAGCTTCAAAAAGCGATGAGATCAAAGCTCCAAAAGAGGTTATGAAAATTTTAAAACGATCTTGTTATGATTGTCACTCAAATCAAACAAAATGGCCTTGGTATAGTAAAATAGCTCCAATTTCTTGGGAAGTAAATTCTCATGTAAAAAATGGAAGAGCTTGGCTTAACTTTTCTATTTGGGAGAAATATCCTAAAGAAAAAAAGAAAAAACTCTACCAAGGAATAGAAAAATCTATTACTTGGCAGATGCCTCCAAGTGATTATCTCTTAATTCACAAAGATGCAAGACTCTCAAAAAAACAGAGAGATTTGATCAAAAAGTGGGCACAAAAAGAGCTAGAAAAACTTGAAAATTAAAAAGGAGTAAGAATGTATAAACTTTATCTTGAAAAAAAGTGTAGCTGTGCAAAAAAAGATGAAACATTAGATGAAAAACTAAATAAAACTTTTGATGATAAACATTTAGCAGAATTTGAAGCTTTGAAGCTTATAAATCATATGAATGCAAATTACTGCAAAAAACATAGATTTTATGCAACAGAAGAAGATAATACAATAACAATTAATATGGAGCTTAGCTGTCCAAAAGAGATATAAAAACTCCGCCCAGAGGCGGAGAAAATTATTCTTCTACATTTACTTCTACTGGATCACTTTCCCAAAGACCATGTTTTGTACAATAACTCATAGCAGTAAGTTTAAGTTTTTTCGTAGGAATAATTGAAAAAGTAACTTCTACATGTCCTTTTTGATTTCCAAGTGTTCCTGGAGTAAAAGTAGCTTGCCCAAGTAGAGTCTCCCCGTCCCAAAGTTGAACATAAGCGATATAGTGATCAAAATCATCTGGATGAGAATATTCATTTCCAACTTTTATCTTTACAGCAAAAGGTTCACCTTTTTTTGCAGAAGTTTCGCAGTGAATAAAAGGAGAGTGTCTATCAATATAATCTTTTTTCGCCTCTCTTTCTACTGTATCAATATCTACATATCTATTAATTTTTGGCATTAAAACTCCTTTATTTTTTAGAGTCAAAAGATTTTAACTCTTGAGATTTTTTAATCTCGACAAGATTATAACATATTTTTCAATTAAGAGAAAATTTATCATCTTTAATTTGTTTACAAAAAATCGCCCTAAAACCTCTGGCAGGAGATAACAGATAGAATAGATAAAGCCTACAAGCTATTCTTTTGCAATCAAAAAGAAG